>OLRI01002313.1_pt1 | contig 13536 bp, 13 predicted proteins | sample 1672871 | NCBI WGS metagenome assembly OLRI01 (sample SAMEA3136732, study PRJEB25190) | human gut metagenome
AATGACATTTTTTAGACAACAGGTGATAATTTGTTAATTTGCGAGCCGCGGCAGCGCGCGAAGCAAATGTTACCAAATGGAACTCAGCGCAACCCCCACGCGCCTACCAATAAAAAAAAGCCTGCTTTATGCAGGCTTTTTTGTTGCCTGCGCCAAATCCCGGAGCGGCGTTCGGCCTCATTCCTAAAATTCCGCTTGACTTTGCCGCTTTCTGTATTAGATTAAGAACCAATAAAAATATTAGTGATATATAATTGTGCGACAACCGGGATTTATTCCGTTTATTTTAGATTTTCATCTAAAAACCCGAATGTCAGACAATTACAAAAAACAATGAAATTTGGATAAGTCATATATAAATTGATGCCGACCAAATCTCTGTGAAGAGACCGGCATACGATTTCGTATTGAAGACATCTGCTTTATGTTATCTGCGAAGACGATGTAAAGCTTTCATTTGAAAGTTTGTAATTGAACCACAGACCTTTGGTCTGTCTTTTAGGCAAAAGAGTATCTTGGGATTTTATCTTTCGGTGATAAAATTTTTAAGATACTCTTTTGTTTTATCTGAAAGTTCGTACATTTTATTTGACGTAAGGTCGATTTTTAAAGGTAATTTGTTGTTAAGCACGCTGACAAATACGTTTACAACAATAACCAAAACAACCGCTATTGCAATAGCAACGGAAGATACAAATTTATATTTTTTTACGTTATTCATTACATATCCTCCTATCTCATTCTGCGTCTTTCAAATACCATAACGGTAAAGAATAAGAACAGACCGGTGATGCTTAAATAATAAATTATCGGTTCAAAGTTAAGGATTCCGAGAGTAAAATCCGAAAATCTTTGTACAGGCGATAACCACAAAAGAATTTTTACAATTATTTCGTTTGAAACGTTTGACGCAACCGAGCCTAAAAGCAATGTAAAAATCAATACACCGTAAGTGGCAACTGCAGCGACAATCTGACTTTCCGTAATAGATGACATAAACGCACCGATAGCAAGTATTGCCGAACATAGCAGTATAAAGCCGACATAACAGCTTATTGTTTCCGCAATCGGCAAATTACCCGTAAACGCTAATATAACAGGATAAATAAGTGTTATAAGCACACCTACCATAAATATTCCAAATGCCGCAAGATACTTACCGAAAACTATTTCTTTTGTAGATATAGGTGCGGTCAGTAATAATTGGTCTGTCTTTTGCTTTCTGTCCTCTGAGAACAATCTCATTGTCAATAACGGCAACAAGAACAACGCCCAGTTATTGACGATTGAAAAGAAATTAGTCATTCTTGCAGTCATAAATCTGATATTTACAACATAGAACATTACTCCTGTTAAAAGAAGAAAAATAGTTAAAAATACATAACCGAGCATTGATGTAAAATACGAATTGAATTCTCTGTTAAATATCGCTTTCATTTGTATTTTCCTCCTTTTCTGACGTATTGTCAGTAAGTTTTAAGAATATATCCTCCAAAGACGGCTCGATTTCTTTTTGCATTAATATCGGTATTTCATTTTCCGCGAATGCAAAGAACATTTTTTTCTTTTCTTCTGCCGCCATTGCGTTATCAAATTCAAAATCATACGAATCATTTTCAGATGAAACACAGGTTACATTTGATATGCCGTCAAATGAATTTAGGATATTTTCGGCTTTTTTCCTATCGCCTGATATTCTGAACAACATTTTTTTATTATCACCAAGCTTATCCGAAAGATTTTTCGGTGTATCTTCTGCAACAAATTTGCCTTTATTTATAATAATTACTCTGTCACAGACTGCACTTATTTCGCTTAATATATGCGAACTTAAAATTACAGTCTTTTCTTTTCCGAGTTCCTTAATAACATTTCTTATTTCGATAATCTGCTTAGGATCAAGACCAACTGTCGGTTCGTCAAGTATAAGAATTTCGGGATCACCGATTAAAGCACCTGCAAGTCCCACTCTTTGACGATAGCCTTTTGACAAATTGGCAATTTTTCTGTTTTTAACATTATCAATCTTCACCATATCAATAACTTGCTGTATATGACTCTTTTCATCCTCGGTCTTGATTTTCTTCAATTCATATACAAATTCAAGATAATCCCACACTACCATATCAAGATAAAGGGGTGGTATTTCAGGCAAGTATCCTATTTTCTTTTTCACTTCAATAGGATTTTCTAAAATATCATAGCCGTCAATATTAACAGAGCCGTCTGTATATGAAATATATCCGGTGATAATATTCATAGTTGTTGATTTTCCCGCACCGTTAGGACCTAAAAATCCAAGAACTTCACCCTTTTTTACATTAAAACTAATATTGTCGAGTGCATATTTATCGCCGTATTTTTTTGTTAAGTTTGAAATAGTAATCACTTAAAACTCTCCGTTTCACAGATTAATTTGCAGACTGCCGAGAAATCAGATCGAATTTTAAAAAAACGAACTCGTCAGCGTACATTTGTACGGTAGAGTTTATTTTTTCAAAAAGTGCATAGGCAAGCCTATCAATATAGGCTTGCCTGCTATTTTTTTGATAAATTAAATCATACAAATTTGAATAATACTTCTGCACGTTCCGGACAATTTGCCAACAGTCTTAGAAGCTGAAAATTCGGCTCCTATTTTAAGGTTATTATACAATAACGTTATTAAATTATTATGAAAACATTATTAATTTTCTTTCTTTTCAGGTATTATGCTTATCGAAAGTTCCTGTAATTGTTCTTCGTCAACAACATTAGGAGCTCCCGACATAAGTTCTGACGCATTTTGTACCTTAGGGAATGCAGTTACATCTCTTAGACTGTCGTTACCTGTCATAATCATTGCAAGTCTGTCAAGACCGATACCCATACCTCCGTGAGGTGCGGCACCGTATTTATATGCCTCTACAAGGAAACCGAATTTAGCCTCGATTTCTTCATCAGAAAGTCCAAGCGCCTGGAACATTTTTTGTTGAAGTTCATAATCTGTAATTCTGATTGAACCGCTTGAAAGTTCTGTACCGTTAAGGACAAGGTCATATGCCTTAGCCGTAACTTTACCCGGATCAGTATCAAGATATTGAATACACTCGTCCATAGGCATTGTAAACGGATGGTGCATAGCAAGCCACGAATCAGTATCTTCGTCATATTCAAAGAATGGGAATTCAGTAATCCAAAGGAAGTTAAATCCATCAGGAATTATATCAAGTTGTTTTGCAACCTTTAATCTAAGTGCGCCGAGTACAGGAAGTGTTACTTTATTCTTATCTGCAACGATAAGTACAACGTCACCCTTTTGAGCACCTACTTTATTTAATATTGCGTCAAGTTCGCCTTCGCCCAAGAATTTTGCAAATGCACAAGTCGGTTCATCATCAACCCAACGAACAAATGCAAGACCTTTTGCACCTATTCCCTTAACGTATTCTGTAAGCTTGTCGATTTCTTTTCTTGTAAGCGTCTTTGCCGCGTCTTTTGCAACGATTGCTCTTACCGAGCCGCCGTTTTCGATAGCAGAAGTGAACACGCCGAAACCGCAATTCTTAACAAGTTCTGAAATATCGCATATTTCCATACCGAAACGAGTATCAGGCTTATCTGAGCCGTAACGTTCCATAGCGTCTTTATAAGTAAGTCTTGGAAGCGGTAATTCTACGTCAACATTAAGAACTTCCTTAAACAATCTTTGTATAAAGCCTTCGTTCATTTCAAGAATATCCTCAACATCAACGAATGACATTTCAAGGTCAATTTGCGTAAATTCCGGCTGTCTGTCTGCTCTTAAGTCTTCATCTCTGAAACATCTTGCAAGCTGAATATATCTGTCAAATCCTGCAATCATCAAAAGTTGCTTGTACATTTGAGGTGACTGCGGAAGTGCATAAAACTTTCCGTGATATACTCTTGACGGAACAAGGTAATCTCTTGCACCCTCAGGAGTTGACTTAATCATCATCGGTGTTTCGATTTCTATAAAGCCGTTTTCATAGTAATAATCTCTTGCAACTTTTGCAATCTTACTTCTCATAATCAAGTTATCCTGCAAAACCTTTCTTCTAAGGTCAAGATAACGATATTTCAATCTTAATTCTTCGTTTACGTTAGTATCGTCAACAATTTCAAAAGGAGGTGTCTGAGCCTTTGCCAACACTCTCAAATCTTTTACGTCAATTTCAATATTACCTGTTTTAATTGCTGTATTCTTGCTTTCTCTTTCACGAACAACGCCTTTTGCCATAAGTACATATTCGCTGTGGCAATCAGACGCTTTCTCAAATATTTCTCTGTCTGTCGAATCATCAAAAGCAAGCTGAACTATACCTGTTCTGTCCCTTAAATCTATAAAAATAAGATTTCCCAAATCTCTTACTTTTTGTACATAACCACCTACTACAACTTCATTGCCGATTCCTTCAACATCTCCGCAATAGTGAGTACGTTTTAAACCTTGCATTGTATCCATGTCTATTCCTCCATATAAATTTACATACTTATTATATTTTACCCTTATATCAGCTTTGTGTCAAGTCAAAATGCCGATTTTTGACTTATTTCTATACAATTACTTTATTTTTTTATGACAATACTTGATTAAATCCGTATTTAGTTTTATAATATGACAATGTGAACATTAAATTAGGAGGAATATAATGAGTAAACAAAACAAAGAAAACACTCAATCGTTTATGAATAATGTTACTATAATTCTTATTTCACAAGTGCTTGTAAAAGTTCTTGGTATGGTTTACAGAATTGTAATAACAAACATTGACGGTTTTGGTGACGAGGGACTGGGATTTTATAATGTAGGATTTCAGATTTATACCCTACTGCTTGCAATTTCATCTGTCGGAATACCTAATGCAATTTCAAAAATGGTTTCCGAACGTGTTGCACTTGACGATTACAAAGGTGCACATAAGATTTTCAAAACGGCTTTATTGCTGTTCTCAATAATAGGTCTTGTAACGACTGCGGTTCTGTTCTTTGGTGCGGATATTTTTGCACAGCATATAATTAAAATTGACGGCTCTCAATATGTAATGCGTGCGCTTGCACCGTCACTGTTCTTCGTTTGTGTATCTTCCGTAATCAGAGGATATTTCACAGGTATGAAGAATATGAAAGCAACAAGTAATTCACAGGTACTTGAACAGATTTTAAAATGTACACTTACTATCGTGTTTGTATACCTTTCAATCGGTCTTGCTCCTGCAATTATGGCATCTTGGGCTAACTTTGCAACATCTGTTGCAACTGCGCTTAGTATGCTTTACTTAGTATACTTCTATTGTAAACGTAAAAGCGGTATCAAGGAGCATATTGAAGAATCAAAAGGCGAAACAATTAAGATTTCAGGCAGACATCTTATGATGAGTATTCTTATGATAAGTATTCCGATTTCACTTGGCTCTATCATTACAGCTATAAACAGAGTTATCGACACAGCAACAATAAGTCGTGGTATTGAAGTTGCATTTGCATCATTAATTCCGGCACATGGCAACGTCGGCGATATTATAAATCCGACCGCCGAGCAACTTAATCAGGAAATTGCAAGATTATCGGGACTTCTATCAAAGAGTGATACACTTTACAATATGCCTTTGGCGGTAAACTTCGCTTTTGCAACAGTTCTTGTTCCGTCAATCGCAGGTGCGTTGGCGGTAAAAGATTATAAAGAGGCCTCTTCAAAGATAAACTATTCATTGCTTATTTCAATATTAATTATCTTGCCTTGCGCAATAGGTTTGATAACTCTTGCTGAGCCGATTTATAAAATATTGTATTTCAGCACTTCGAGCGGTTTTGAGCTTTTACAGCTTGTTTCGGTATCGCTTATATTTGCGGCACTTGCACAAACTATGACAGGTTCGCTTCAAGGGCTTGGAAAAGTTTATGTTCCTGCAATCAGCTTGTTGTTTGGATGTATAGCGAAAATTGTATTAAATATTGTACTTATAAGAATACCGTCAATCAATATTTACGGTGCGGCAATAAGCTCTATTGCTTGTCAGTTCATATCATGTGCAATATGCTTTGTTGTTCTTGCAAAGAACTGCAAACTTAACATCAAGCCAATGAAATATATCGTAAAACCGATTATAGCAGGTGTTGTTATGGGCGTTGTTGCAGTCGGTGTTTATAAGCTTTCAATGCTTGTATGCCCATCTGGATTTATAGGTAATTTAATTTCCACTGTAATTGCAATAGCGATTGCGGCGGTTGTATATTTCTTTACGGTGTTTATGCTAAAAATTCTTTCAGAAGACGAAATCAAACAGCTTCCTATGGGTACAAAAATTTACAATGGTCTTGTTAAATTAAAATTCTATAAAGCACAGTAAATTCAAAAAGTTTTTGCCATACGGTAAAGACTTTTTTGATAGTTACTTAAAAGTGCCTACTTGTTATAATAACAAAAACACGTTATAATCATTTCAGAGGTGGTAATATGACACAGAATGAAAGACTTGATTTTCTTATTAATCATCTGATAAGTGAGGACAACAGATATAGCAATATAGTTATCCCAAAAGATTCCGAAGAAAAATTTAATTTATTCCGTTCTCTTGTAAACGTCAGAGAACCGAAACAAATTAGTAACGAATTTATAAAGCTACAAGATGATTATTTGCAAGAACGATTGATGGAAATTAACATAACCGACGCATATGATTTACAAGCAATATCAAACAAATTATACCTTTGGCAAGGCGATATAACAACATTAAAATGCGGTGCAATAGTAAATGCCGCAAACAGTGCAATGCTCGGTTGCTTTGTGCCTTGCCACAAGTGTATTGATAATGCAATCCATACGTTTTCAGGTGTTCAGCTTAGATTGGAGTGCAATCGCATTATGAAGCTACAAGGTCACAAGGAACAAACAGGTGCTGCAAAGATAACAAAAGCATACAACTTGCCTTGTGATTATATTCTTCATACGGTCGGTCCTATTGTCTACGGACATCTTACAGATGAACACCGCAAACTTTTGGCAAGTTGTTATCGTTCTTGTCTTGAGTTGGCTGAATCTAACGGTGTAAAATCAATAGCTTTTTGTTGTATATCAACAGGTGAATTTCATTTTCCAAATGATATTGCCGCACAAATAGCCGTTGAAACAGCGAAAGACTATTTGAAACATTCTGAATTGGAAAGGGTGATTTTTAATGTTTTTAAGGATACCGACAAAAAAATCTATGCAAAATTACTCAGATGAGATAATTCATTTGAAAGAAAAACTTGATAAAGCCGATGCTGTTGTAATCGGCGCGGGTGCAGGGCTTTCAACTGCGGCTGGTTTTACTTATGCAGGCGAACGCTTTGAAAAACATTTTTCTGATTTTAAGCAGAAATACGGCTTTACAGATATGTATTCGGGCGGATTTTACCCATTTGAAACACTTGAAGAATACTGGGCGTATTGGAGCAGATACATCTACATCAACCGCTATATGGATATACCGAATAATTTATATGATATGATTTTGAGTTTGGTAAACGGTAAAGATTATTTTGTTATTACCACTAACGTGGACCATTGTTTTCAGAAAGCTGGTTTTGATAAAAAACGCCTATTTTACACTCAAGGCGACTACGGTTTACTTCAATGCCCTACTCCATGTTGTAATGAAACTTTTGATAATGAAGATATAATTAAGCAAATGTATAAAAGTCAATCAAATATGAAAATTCCTACGGAATTAATTCCGTTATGTCCGCATTGCAAAAAGCCATTAACAACAAACTTGCGCTGTGACAACAGCTTTGCGCAAGATGAAGGCTGGCATAATGCGGCGGAGAGATATGACAATTTTTTACGAACAAGAAAAGGTCAAAATATTGTATTCTTGGAATTAGGTGTAGGCTACAACACACCCGCAATTATAAAATATCCGTTTTGGAGAATAGTATCGGGCAACAAAAATTCAATATACGTCTGCATTAATAAATGCGAGTCGGTATGCCCAGAGGAAATAGAAAAACAATCAATATGTTTAGATGAAGATATTTATAAAGTTATAAAAGATATCAAGGAAGTGATATAATGCACGATATATGGAATCCGTGGCACGGTTGCGTGAAATGCAGTGAGGGTTGCCAAAATTGCTATATGTATTTTTTAGACCGTGTTCGTGACAAAAGCGGCTCGGATATTTATAAAACAAAATCAGGATTTGACTATCCTCTGCAAAAAGACCGTTACGGTAATTATAAAGTGCAGAGTGGTGAGCTTATTCGCGTATGTATGACGTCAGATTTCTTTTTAGAAGAGGCTGACAAGTGGCGTGAAGAAGTATGGGATATTATAAAGCAACGCAGTGACGTAAAATTTTATTTGCTTACGAAGCGTCCCGAGAGAGTGCATAAATGCCTTCCGTCAGATTGGGGTAACGGTTGGGAAAATGTATTTTTTAATGTTACCGCCGAAAATCAAAAACGTGCCGACGAACGCATTCCGATATTACTTGATTTACCGTTTAAACACAAAGGAATAATGTGTGCTCCATTTATCGGTCCTATCAGTATCGAAAAATATCTGCAAAGCGGTCAGATAGAACGTGTAGTATGTGGTGGAGAAAATTACGACGGTTCACGTCCTTGTAATTTTGATTGGGTAAAATCATTACGTCAAGAATGTGTATCGCATAATGTTACATTTTGCTTTATTGAAACGGGTACTTATTTTATAAAAGACGGTAAAAAATATCGTATACCGAAAAAATCTACACAAAGCGAAATGGCGTATAAATCGGGTATGAATTACATCGGTAAACCGATTAAATTTAAGTTGTGTGATAATTTCGGATTTGATATACCCGAAAATGAATTATATGTACCCCACTATCGCAAAAATTGCGAATTTTGCGGTAGTAAGTTGATTTGTAACGGTTGTTCCGATTGTGGAAAATGCGATTAAATATTATTTTCAGAAAATGAATTTTCTAAAGCTAAAACTTCGTCTAACTTGGGTATAGACACAGATGCACCGTTCCTTGATACGGCAACAGCCGACGCAATCGAGGCAATTTTCAAAGCCTTTTCAACATTAGAGCCTATTGCAGTCTGTGCAAAGAAATATCCTGTAAATGTATCTCCGGCGGCGGTTGTATCAACCACTTTAACCTTAAATGACGGTTGAAAAACACTCTTTTCACTATCGCTATACATACTTCCCTCACTGCCAAGTGTAAGAACAACTTTTAATTTAGGATATTTCTTTAAGAAAAGCTTTAACCCGTCCTTAGGATTATCACATTCGGCAAGGTTTGACATTTCGACTTCATTTAGAATTATATATGAAAGCATATTAAAATCAATCGTCTTTATTACATCATTGCATGGCGACGGGTTAAGTATTATGCACATATCTTTTTCATATGCCTTTTTTACAATATATTCTATCATATTTATCTCGTTTTGCAATAGCAACATATCGCCTTTTTGAAATTTATCAAGCACTTCATCAACAAATTCTTCAGTTATTTTTGCATTTGAGCCAGAATAAAGAAAAATCGAATTATCACCTTTGTTGCTTACTTGAATAATAGCGTGTCCTGTTTTTTCGTCTACTTTTTTTATATTAGATATATCGACACCGTTTGACTCTAAAACATCTGTAAGCATTTCTCCGTCAGTTCCGATACAACCTGCATGATATACTTCCATACCGGCCTTAGCTAAAGCGACTGATTGGTTAAGACCTTTTCCACCCGGAAATACTTGCATTGAATTACTTGTTTCTGTTTCTCCTATTGTGACGATATGGTCTAATTTATATACAAAATCAAGATTACACGAGCCGAAATTCAATATTTTCATAACAGTCACACTCCCTATAAGACATTATTATTTATTTGTTGGCTTTTTAACTTTACCCAATCCGTGACAATGTGGGCATATAGTTTTGCCTATATCGGGATTCCATACATATTTTTTACCGCAAACAGGACATTTTTTGAATATCGGTATAATTGTCATTTGTATCACTCTCTTTCAATTAAATTATTTATCTCTTGCTGAATACTCAGTCGGCCACATACCTGTTTCACGTTTGAATGTTTTTGAAAAATAGTATGCCTCTTTTAAGCCGACTGCATCGGCGATGTCCTTGATTCTTAAATCTTTATTTTCTTCAATTAATTTTTTTGCTTTTTCAATTCTGTATTTTGTCACATATTCATTGGGTGACACACCTTTTTGTCGTTTAAACAATCGACTTATATAACTTGGTACAAATCCAAATTCTTTTGATAGAACATCACTTGTAATGTTTTTATTATAATTATTAATCAGATATTCTTCCACTTCATTTGCAAGTTGTTCATATCTGTCCGGATCACGTTTATCGTTTCTCAATGTTGCCAATATTGATATAATATCATCTATAAACGCATCATATGAAACAAAGCTTGCAAGTGCATTGACGAATTCTTTTTTTACACTTGTATTTTTCCGCTTCATATGATTCGGATAATTCAAGGTGTAAGTATCCAGAATTATATTCAATAAACCGTTTATTTCTTCTTGTGTACAATCAGAGGACATCATATTATTCATTACGGCGGTTAATTTGTTTTTCAATTCATCGTTGTTTCTGTTTTTTATTGCAAAAAATAGTTCACGCTCAAAGCGCAGGAAATACAGCTATACTGTATACCCATAAATAGAGAGCCGACAATTTATCAGGGCGAGGGACATATCATTTATGTTCTTTATTATTTTGCAAAAAATAATTTTATTTAAAATTATTTAACTTTTATATTGCAATTTTCCTCTATTTACGATATAATACAAACAAATGTTCGCTATATTGGAGGTGTCCTACAAATGAAGAAAAAAATGACATATGCTGATTTTATCACTCTCTTAAAACAATATCCGCAAATCAATCCGGAAATTGTAAAAGCAAATGGGGAAATAAACCATTATCTGCTGCTCCTGAATTCAGACCGGTCTAATCCGCTCAGCAATCGATACCGTCAGGAACTCTGCCTTCAGCGGGATAAAATCAATTATCTGATTGACCTAAAAAAAATAATGGACCTTATTTTGCTATACCTGGATCAAAATGAACGCAGAATTATTGAAATGCGCCATTTTGAAAACAAAAGCTGGGAAACGATTGCCGGGTTTGTGTTTTATTCCCGCGAATGGCTTCCAAAGGTTGAGAAAAAAATTGTTCAAAAAATGATTCTTTCCTTCTCTCAGCTGTCTCCAAAATTCCAATATCTGGTCTTTATGCGCCAATTTCAAAATATCGGTAACTTTTAATACAGAAATAACAAAATTACAAATACTTTTTTTACTATTTACATTAAATGGATTGACGAATTTACTTTTATGTGCTATCCTTATAATAAGAAAATGAAAGAGGAGGTAAGTACTATGACCACATTTAACATCATGTTGAACTCCATCAATGAAGTGAAAAATTTCGTTAATATCGTCAACAAGTATTCCTGCGATATTGATTTGACATCCGGCAGATATGTTGTCGATGCAAAATCGATTATGGGTATTTTTTCACTTGACCTGTCCAAACCGATCAAGGTCGATATCCATGGTGACAACTGCGGCGATTTAGTGAAAGAATTAGAGCCTTTCAAGGCCTAAAAATGAATTTACGGATGTAACGGTTTCGTTACACCCGTAAATTGTGTGATTTGTTAGATATGGGACGTTGTGCATCTTTGCCGGACGTCCTTTCTTATTTTACACAAACGGAGGGGGAGCAATGATTTCTGAAAGGGTCGCCTATTGTGGTTTGGTTTGCGGGCTTTGTGACCCGTGCGGCAATTGCAGCTGTAAATCCGGCAATCATTGCGGTAAACAGCAAATAGGCTGTTATCAGTTTAACTGCTGTACAGCAAAAGGTATCGATGGTTGTTGGGAATGCGGCGACGCTCCGTGTGGGATAGACATGCTTGCACCCAATAAGATAAAGTTAAGGGCCTTTATCAGATATATCAAAGAAGTGGGATTGGAAGAGTTCTATCAAATTTTAGAAAAAAATCAACAAAATGGCCTACTTTATCACCGCAGCGGAATATTGGGAGACTACGATTTGGAATCAGAAGAAGCTGTTTTAAAATTATTAAGGCAATCAAATAAAGCTTGAACCGGTACAGCTTAGCTGTTACCGGTTCATTTCTATAAAATAATATTATTTATACATTAAAACGAAACAAGACGACGTCACCGTCACAAAAAACATATTCTTTCCCCTCTGAACGGACAAGCCCTTTTTCTTTTGCAGCGTTAGAGCTGCCGCAGTCAATTAAATCCTGATAGGATACAACTTCGGCCCGAATAAACCCTTTTTCAAAATCCGTATGGATTTTCCCTGCTGCCTGCGGCGCTTTGGTTCCTTTTTCAATCGTCCAGGCTCTTACCTCTTTCTCTCCTGCAGTCAAATAGCTAATCAGTCCAAGAAGTTTATAGCTGGCTTTTACCAACCGGTCCAGCCCTGATTCGGATATCCCGAGTTCTTTCAAAAACTCATATTTTTCAGCATCTGACAGTTCCGCCACTTCCTGTTCTATCTGTGCGCTGATCGGAACAAATTCAGAATGTTCTGCTTTTGCAAATTCTGCGACTTTACGTACATAATCATTATTTGCTATTCCGTCCGCAAACGCCTCTTCCGATACATTTCCAACGTACAGTACCGGTTTTGCAGTAAGCAGGTCGACGTCCTTCACAAGTTCCTTTTCCTCTTCTGTCAACTCACAATTTCTGGCTGGTTTATTCGCCAGCAGGCAGGTATTGAGCTTTTCCAACACCTCCAGCGTCTGCTGGTATATTTTATCTCCGGTTTTCAGCAGTTTCTTTGTTTTGTCGATCCTTTTTTCCAGCATTTCCAAATCGGCAAAAATCAGTTCCAGCGTAATGGTTTCGATATCCCGAATGGGGTCTACGCTGCCTTCAACGTGTACAATATCAGTCGAGTCAAAGCATCTCACCACATGTACGATCGCATCTACTTCACGAATATGGGATAAAAATTTATTGCCCAGTCCCTCTCCGCGGCTCGCTCCTTTGACCAGTCCGGCAATATCTACAAATTCAATCACTGCCGGCGTAACCTTTTCCGGATGATACATCTCCGCCAGGGTATTCAGGCGCTCGTCCGGAACAGCTACCACTCCCACATTCGGTTCTATAGTACAAAATGGGTAATTTGCCGATTCGGCTCCCGCTTTGGTAATGGCGTTAAACAGGGTACTTTTTCCTACATTCGGCAGACCCACGATTCCTAATTTCATAAAAGCAGCGCTCCCTTGCTGATATTTTCGGACAATTATTGTACCATTTCAGGCCCAAAAGCGCAACAGGCAGCCTGAAGCCCCCGGCGGGTTTCCGCCCCTTTCCATAAATGTAAAATACTATTGCCATTTTTGTACAGCCGTGTTACTCTGAAAATGTCAAAAGATTTTGACAAATTCAAAAAGGAGGCAGTGCCATGAAATTCTTTCGGAAAATGGATGAGATGGAGCTCCACCTCTCCCTGAACGCCATTCGGGT
>OLRI01002317.1_pt1 | contig 13515 bp, 11 predicted proteins | sample 1672871 | NCBI WGS metagenome assembly OLRI01 (sample SAMEA3136732, study PRJEB25190) | human gut metagenome
CCGACGAAATCCCTTTCTGCAGCAGCGCCGTGCCGATTTCTTTTTTACTCTTCACATTCTGCCTGCTCCTCACGAAGTTTTCCGCATACCGGACATCATCAAGATAACCGAATGACTTTACATATTCAATCGCCGCCTCTGTCACGTCAGACGGATACAGACCCTGACGAAGTTTTTCGCGAAGGGCAGACTCTGTTCGGTCCATATCCTCGAGAAGATGCATCGCCCTAAGCTTCGCCCTCTTCAAAAGCACTTCCGTTCGGATCTTTTCTTCTGTTTCCGGCGGGATTTCTTCCCCGATCCGAATTCCGAAACGGGAAACCTCTCCTTTATAAAGTACAAACTTAAATGTCTCATCTATATAAATTTTAAACTTCGTTTTTGTACATGGCTCTATTTTAGTGACTATCATTATTTTTCATCACCTTTTAATGCAAGATCGTCACTTTTCCCTTTTTTTCTTTTTCCTTTTTCACTTCTTTCTCATCTTTTTCCGAAGAATCTGTCCCAAGTTGATAATGTTCTCTTACTTTCTTTTCCAACTCTTCCATTATTTCCGGATGAGCAGACAGATATGTCTTTGCATTTTCCCGGCCCTGTCCGATCTTATCGCCTTCATATGCATACCATGCTCCACTCTTTTTAACAAGATCTAACTTAGTAGCCAGATCAAGGATATCTCCTTCTTTTGAAATTCCTTTTCCGAACATAATGTCAAATTCCGCCTCCTTAAACGGCGGAGCTATCTTATTTTTCACAATCTTAATACGGGTATGGTTTCCGACCATCTCTCCGCTTTGTTTCAGAGTCTCTGTTTTTCTGACATCCATTCGGACAGACGCATAAAACTTAAGCGCCCTTCCTCCGGTTGTCGTCTCCGGATTTCCGAACATGACCCCGACTTTTTCTCTCAGCTGATTGATAAAAATCACAATACAGTTCGACTTACTGATAACCGGAGTCAGTTTCCTAAGTGCCTGTGACATCAATCGCGCTTGAAGTCCCACATGACTGTCTCCCATATCTCCTTCAATCTCCTGTCTCGGCACAAGAGCCGCAACAGAGTCTACAACGATAATGTCGATTGCGCCGGAACGTGCCATCGTCTCTGCAATCTCCAAAGCCTGATCACCGCTGTCCGGTTGGGAAATATATAGTTCGTCAATATCCACTCCTATATTCTTTGCATAGACCGGATCCAACGCATGTTCCGCATCAATAAATCCCGCAATACCGCCGCGTTTCTGCACTTCCGCAATCATATGAAGCGCAACCGTTGTCTTACCGCTGGACTCAGGTCCGTAAACTTCAATCACGCGTCCTTTCGGAACTCCGCCCAATCCAAGCGCAATATCAAGACTCAAACAGCCTGTAGGAACTGTCTCTACCGCAACATGAGCTCCTGATTCTCCGAGTTTCATCACCGCGCCCTTTCCAAAATCCTTCTCAAGTTTTGCTATCGCCGCATCCAGCGCTTTTTTCTTTTCATCATTTCCCGCCATAATAAAATATCTCCTTCTGTATAACGATTTTTAGTATCGAACAGTTGTTCGCTTCTGCTATTATAGTATTATACCCTCTTTAAATTGTCAACACTATTTTTGCGAATAATATATCCGAATATTTTTCAGCACGGTATAACCCCAAAATGCCGATCAGCCTTCATACAATAAATTTTCATTTAGGATATCATATTTCTATGCCTCCCACAATCCCATGACAGTTATCATTGCGCAGCTTCCACAGCCAGAACAACCGTACATAAAACAATTACCGGAAGTTCCAAAAGCACATTCCGGTATTATAAACATTCGCCAAGATCTCGGTCACACCCCGACTTTGACCCGTCGCTTATACAAAAATTCAGCTATGCACTTTTCCGAAAACATATCAAAACCCATTACCGTCATCGGAAATCACTATGCATAGCTGAATAAAATATTCATATACGAATCCCTTTATCTTTCCTCGCGGAAATAATTCAGTCCGCAGCTCTTTGGCTGTGCATGCTCCTTACTTCTGCGCATACTTGTGATCACAAGAACAAGTATCGTAGCAATGTACGGGAACATATCATAAATCTGAGCCGGAAGTCCGGGAATATTAATATACATACGCATGATCGTAAGACCGCCGAATACAAGCGCCACAAGCATTCCTCTTGCAGGACTCCATGTTGCAAAAATAACAAGCGCTACCGCAAGCCATCCATACCCGCTGACACAGTTATGCACCCATACGCCTGATGTTGTAACCATGCTCATATACATACCACCGATTCCGCAGATCCCTCCGCCGATCACAGTCGCCATATATTTAAACCCGCAATTTTTGAAAAAATTGAGTAAACTTTTTTTGCTTTTGGCCGGATCTTCCCCGACAGCACGAAGATTCAGTCCCACTCTTGTACGATTAAAAAACCATGTCATAAAAAGCGCTGCCGCGATTGCAAAATAAACGACCCAGTTATACCGGAATAAAAGAGGACCAAGCACCGGGATATCTGACAAAACCGGGATATCAATCCCTGAAAATGCTTTCTTCGTCACTTCAGATACCGCCACATAACCGCCGGCCTTCTGTCCGATATACTCTCCGAAAAAATTTCCGAAACCGGTTCCGAAAATTGTTAATGTCAGACCTGTTACATTTTGATTTGCCCGGAGCGTAATCGTCAAAAAACTGTAGATCAGTGCCCCAAGAGAACCCGCCGCAAAAGAAGTAAGAAGAGCTATGACAGAAGAAACCGCTCCGTTCGGGTTCCCGCCCGAACCGATCACTGCCTGTTCATAATAATACGAACCTGCCAGTCCCGTGATCGCCCCCATGAACATCATTCCCTCTACACCAAGATTTAAGTTTCCTGATTTTTCTGTCAGTATTTCACCGAGCGCTCCTAAAAGAAGCGGCGTTCCGGCCAATACTGCCGCAATAAATAATCCATTCAACGTATTAAGCATGATGTTCCTCCTTTCCTCTTCCGATCAACTTATATGTGATAAAAAACTCACATCCGAGCATAAAGAACAAAATAATACCAATCAACAGATCGGCCGCAGATGCCGGAATTTTAAACTGTGTCTGAATTGCGTTCGCCCCTCGCTCAAGCATCGCGATAAATACTGATACAACCAACATTCCCGCCGGATTCATTTTTGCGAGCCATGCAACTGTAATGGCCGTAAATCCGACGCCGCCTGCAGTTCCTTCCGTAATCGTAAAGTCCGATCCCGCAAACTGAAGCATTCCGACAAGTCCGCAAAGCGCTCCGGATAAAAACATCGTTCTGCGGAATACCCGTCCCACATTGATTCCCGCATATCTGGCAGTATTATTGCTTTCACCTACAACAGCAATTTCATAGCCTTGTTTCGTCTTATTAAAATAAATATAAGATACGACAACGAGAATAAGCGCTAAGATCCATCCCCAGTGCACTCCGAATACTTTTGTCAAACGCGCTCCCGGAACAAGCATCGCTATTTTCGGATAGCTGCTTCCCGGAGCTTTCCACGGGCCGTTCATAAGATATTTGATAAATGCCAGAGCAATATAATTTAACATCAGTGTAAACAACGTCTCATTTGTTCCCCACTTCGCCTTGCAGACAGCCGGGAGCAAACCGTACAAACCGCCCGCTACGATCGCCGCCAGCATCATAAGAATTACAAGTGGGATCTTCGGAAAAATATGAGCAGTAAAAAGACCAAACGCACCTGCCGCAACTGCACCTACCAAAATCTGTCCTTCCGCCCCTATATTCCAGAATTTCATTTTGAACGCAAAAGAAATTCCGATCGCCGTGATAAGAAGCGGAATTGCGATCTTAATCGTCTCATAAGAAACAGTCTTCGTTCCCCATGCTCCCTTTATCATGGAAATATATACCGAAAACGGATTATGTCCGAGCATCATGATCACGACAGCGCCCGTAGCCAAAGATAAAAGAAAAGCAGCCGCACGGATCATCCACGCTTTTTTCTGAGGAATCGCATCTCTTTTTACCATTCGGAACAAAGGCTCTTTCGCATGTGTCACATTGGAACTCATTCTGTCACCTCCTCTTTTTCTCCATCTTGTTCTGTACGGATCATCATTAATCCGATTTCTTCTTTTGTCACTTTTCTCGGATCGACAATACCGCTTACCTTTCCTCCGCACATAACCATGATGCGGTCCGAAAGCTGCATAAGCACATCAAGATCTTCTCCGATAAATACAACCGCAACTCCCTTTTTCTTCTGTTCGTTCAAAAGATCATAGATTCTGTAAGACGCATTGATATCAAGACCTCTTACCGGATATGCGACAATCAGAACCGACGGCTGACAGGCTATCTCTCTTCCTAAAAGAACTTTCTGCACATTACCTCCCGAAAGTCTTCCTACCGGAGTTTCCACGCCCGGAGTTACGATTTCTAATTCCTTAATCAGTTTTTCCGCAAGATCTCTCGGACTTTTCCGATCTACAAAAATACCTTTGTTCGACTTATAACTTCTAAGCATGACATTATCTGTCATATCCATTCCGGCAACAAGACCCATTCCAAGACGATCTTCCGGAACAAATGCCATTGAAATTCCTTTTTTGGCGATTTCATCCGGGCTTAATCCTAAAATACGTTCTTTTACCGCCCCTTTTTCTGATGATTCAGAATACAAAACAGATCCCCCGACAGAAGGATAAAGTCCCGCAATCGTCTCGCACAGTTCTTTTTGTCCGCTTCCTGCAATTCCGGCGATTCCCAGTATCTCTCCTGCATAAGCATCAAACGAAACATTATCAAGAGCCTTCACTCCGTCTCCGCTCAAACAGGTAAGATCGATCACCCGAAGACGTTTTCCGCCCCGTTTTACTTCCGGTCTTTCAATCTCAAGACTGATCGGCCGGCCGACCATCATTTCCGTAAGTTGATCCGGATCGGTTTCCGAAGTTTCCACAACTCCGATATATTCTCCCTTTCGCAAGATCGCAACACGATCTGATATCGCCATTACTTCATTTAATTTATGTGTAATGATGATGATCGATTTCCCGTGTTTTTTCATGTTTTTCAAAACAGCAAACAGCTTTTCCGTTTCCTGAGGAGTAAGAACCGCCGTAGGTTCGTCTAAAATCAAAATATCCGCGCCTTTGTACAGCACTTTTAATATTTCCACCGTTTGTTTTTCAGAAACCGACATATTGTAAACTTTCTTTGTCGGATCAAGATCAAAGCCATATTTTTGTGCTAATTCTGCTACTTTCCGATTGATCTCACGGCGTTTTAACACCGTTTTCCCTTCCAATCCCAACACGATATTTTCCGCTGCCGTCAACACATCCACAAGCTTAAAATGCTGATGGATCATTCCGATTCCGAGAGTAAAAGAATCCTTCGGGGAACGAATCGTTACCTCCTTCCCTTTTACATAAATCTCTCCGTAATCCGGAAAATAAATTCCTGACAACATGTTCATCAATGTTGTTTTTCCACTTCCGTTTTCACCGAGAAGCGCAAGGATCTCCCCTGTTTTCAGTTCAAGATCTACATTTTTATTGGCAACGACTTTACCGAATGTTTTCGTTACATGATGCATTTTTATTGCATACTGCGCTGCTTCTCCCAAATTTTTTTCCTCCTTCTTCTCTCCTGCCGTATCTTTCTCATTTCCTCATGAAATCCTCATAGAACAAAGCGGTATTCCGCTTAAAAAACATTTAATGTTATAAACAAAGCCGTCCGAAGACGGCTCTGTTTTCATTTTCCGAAGATATCTTCTTTCGGATTTATTTTTTAGAATTACTTTATACAATTACTGAACTACGTTACATCCCTCGATAATATACTGCCATGACGGTGCAGAAGCCTCTTCCTGTTCCGGGAAATGATCTCCCTCTGCAACTTCAATCTTCTCTCCGTCCGGACTTACTCCTTTAAGCGGACCGCCGAATACAAAAAGTTCTCCGTTTTTCAGCGCTTCCGCCGCTTTATCGATCGCCTCCTGCGTTCCCTCTGCTGCGATCTTCTCATTCAATGGAGACAAATAAACGGCTCCGTCGGCATATCCTTTGCACCAGTCAGCCGGAATTTCTTTTCCGTCGATCACTGCCTGAACAGCTTCTGTCACATAAATTCCCCAGTCAATACGAGGAGAAACTAAAGACGCATTCGGTGCAGCGGCAATCATATCATTATTATATCCAACCTGCCATACTCCATTATCCTCAGCTGTCGTTGCCGGAGCTGTAGAATCCGAATGCTGGGAGATCACATCGCATCCGCGGTCGATAAGAGCTTTTGCAACCTGAGACTCGATTGTCGGATCATTCCATGAATTTGTATACATAATATCCATTGTTACATCAGGATTCACACTTTTTGCTCCAAGATAGAACGCTGTATATCCGCTGATAACCTCTGCAAACGGATGTGCCGCTACGTAGCCGAGTTTATTTGTTTCTGTCTTAAGTCCTGCCGCAATACCTGCCAGATAACGTCCCTCATAAATAGACGCAAAATAATTATGGAAGTTATCCAGTCCTGAATCCGATGCCTGGAATCCTGTCGCATGACAGAACTGGATGTCCGGATACTCTGCGGCTACTTCTTTCACATAGTCTTCAAACCCGAAGCTTGTTGCAAAGATAATGTTGCATCCTGCTTCTACGAGTTCTCTAAGAGCTGTATCACATTCTGCATCTTCCGGCACATTATATTTGTTGATGATCTGGTCATCGCTCAATCCCAGTTCTTTCTGCATTTCCTTTGTTCCCAGATCATGATTGTATGTATATCCCATATCGCTCGGATCGGAAATATGTACAAATCCTACCTTGATTTCATCTTTCGGAATTCCTTCCGACGCCTCTTTTTTGGAGTCTCCTCCTTTGTCTTTGCCTGCGTCTGCCGCCGGAGCTCCGCACCCTGCAACGAGAGTGACTGCCATAGCTGCACACAAGAATGCGCTGAGCATTTTCTTCTTCATTGTTTTTCCTCCTTTTATTCCGTTCTTTTTAAAAGAACGATGCTCGTTAAAAAAGCTACCCACTTTTCAGAAATCCGTTCTTCAAATGGATAGCTACATACCTATATTACTATTCAAATTGTCAGAAGTCAATCCCCAACACTTTATAATCCTGATCTTCCACTGCCTTTTTAAGTACTTCGTCAGCAACCTCTTCTGTCATTTCAACAACTGCCGTGCCGGTTTCATGACTGACTTCCGCCTGTTCCACTCCATCCAGCGCTTCAAGAACCTTTTTCACTCTCGCCTCGCAGTGTCCGCACATCATTCCTTCGATTTTCATTACTTTTTTCATTGTTTTATTCTCCTTTTCTTCTTCAGAATTTTTCTTGTTTTTTTGACTTCTTTTTCTATCTTTAGAACCATCATATAATTTAAACAAATTCAGCCTCAGGGCGTTGCTTACAACACATACGCTTGACAGACTCATTGCCGCTGCCCCGAACATCGGATTTAATTTCCACCCGAAGATAGGAATCCAGATTCCCGCTGCGAGCGGAATGCCGATCACATTATAAAAAAATGCCCAGAAAAGATTTTCATGAATATTGCGAAGCGCTGCCCGACTCATGCGCACAGCGGCAGGCACGTCGCTCAACCTGCTTTTCATAAGCACAATATCCGCCGCATCAATAGCGATATCCGTTCCTGCTCCGATGGCGATTCCGACATCCGCCCGCGTAAGAGCCGGCGCATCATTAATCCCGTCCCCAACCATCGCCACTTTTCCTTCTTCTTTTAATTTTTTGATCACATCCTCTTTTCCATCAGGTAAAACACCGGCAATCACTTCATCTACCCCCGCCTGCTCTCCGATCGCTTTTGCCGTACGCTCATTATCGCCTGTGAGCATGACCACCTTGATCCCCATATTTTTCAATTCTCTGACCGCCTGCGGACTGTCTTCTTTTATAATGTCTGCAACGGCGATTATGCCGATCAGTTCCTCATTCCTTCCGAAAAATAACGGTGTTTTTCCTTCTGATGCAAAACTTTCCGCCTGCTTTCTTACCGCTTCCGAAATAACAGTTCTTCCTTCTGCAAATTTCAAGTTTCCGCCGAAAAATTTATCGCCGCCTATCTCTCCCGTCAAACCATTTCCGGAAACTGCCGTAAAGTTTTTCGCTTCTTCTTTCGTCTGGATTGCTTCTTCCTCTGCCTTTTTCAAAATTGCATGCGCTAACGGATGTTCACTTTTCTTTTCAAGAATGTATGCATACGTCAGAAGTTCCGACTCACTAAAAGCCGAACCGGGCAAAATATCTGTCACCGTCGGTCTTCCTTTTGTGATCGTTCCTGTTTTGTCCAGCACTACAACATCAATTTTCCCCGTTTCTTCAAGAGAAACTGCTGTTTTAAATAAAATTCCGTTCTTTGCTCCCACACCGTTTCCGACCATAATCGCAACCGGCGTCGCAAGACCGAGAGCACAAGGACAACTGATCACAAGAACCGAGATTCCCCGTGCAAGAGCAAAACCGATCGTTTCTCCGAATGCAAGCCATACAATAATCGTCAAAACAGCAACTGCCATAACAACCGGAACAAACACTCCCGACACTTTATCTGCCACTTTTGCGATCGGAGCTTTTGTCGCAGCCGCATCTCCCACCATATGGATAATCTGAGACAAAGTTGTGTCTTCTCCCACTCTGGTCGCCTTACATCTCAAAAAACCGGACTGGTTTATCGTCGCGCCCGATACACAATCTCCCTCTTTTTTATCAACCGGAATACTTTCGCCGGTAAGCGCTGATTCGTCAACCGCTCCGCTTCCTTCGACTACAATACCGTCAGTCGGAATGCTTTCCCCCGGACGAACGACAAACAGATCTCCCTTTTGCACTTGTTCGATCCCGATTTTTACTTCCTCGCCGCCGCGCACAACAGTCGCCGTCTTAGGCGCAAGACCCATCAGACCTTTCAGCGCATCTGTCGTCTTTCCTTTTGACCTTGCTTCCAGAAGTTTACCGACTGTGATCAATGTCAGGATCATCGCCGCAGATTCAAAATAAAACTCATGCATATATGTCATTACTTCTGCCGCATTCCCACGCATCTGCGCATCTGTCATCGCAAACAGAGCATAAATACTGTAGCCGTAAGACGCGCCTGCGCCAAGAGCAACCAGGGTATCCATATTCGGCGCTTTATGAAAAAGTCCTCTGACTCCACTGATAAAAAACTTCTGATTGATCACCATTACGGCTGTTGTCAGCAGAAGCTGTATGATCCCCATTGCCACGTGATTCTCGCTCACAATTTCCGGAACTTTCCATCCCCACATCATATGCCCCATTGACAGATACATTAACGGAATCAAAAAACAAAGAGAGGCGATCAATCGCTTTTTCATCTCAGGCGTTTCCTTATCTTTTAATTCTCCGCTCTTTTCCATCCTGCCTGCTTCCTGTCCTGTCCTGCTTTCTTTCTCCGCCGCCTTATATCCCGCCGCCTCTACAGCTTCAATAACTGTCTGTGCATCGACAGCCCCCTCTACTCCCATAGAATTAGTCAGCAGATTTACAGAACATGACGTAACTCCTTCAATCTTTGATACAGCTTTTTCTACACGTGCACTGCATGCCGCACAGCTCATACCTGTAACTTCATATTGTTTCAACCGGTTTCCTCCTTTCGATTCTCAAACCCTCGATTCCATTGCCTTTTCAGAATCTATTTCATAAGTTTTCTCAAAACTGTTACAAGTTCATCTATCGTCTCCTTCCCTGATATCTTCCGAAACACAAGTACGGATATGTTCTGATAAAAGAACTTTATTAAAACTGTTCAATGCCGCGGTAATCGCCGAAACTTGTATAAGAATATCCGGACAATACGCATTATTCTCCACCATTCTGCGAATCCCCCTCACTTGCCCTTCTATTCTGTTTAAGCGGTTTATCATCAATTTTGTTTCTTCTTCTGTACGCTTTTTTATCCGATGTGTACATTCCGGACATTTCTTTTCTTTTTCCATAATTATCCTCCGAATATATTTTCCGGCTTTTGCCTTTTCTCCCTCTCACCATCATACTTTAAACCTAAAATACCCATATGGGGTATGTATAAGTGCATTATATACCCATATTAGGTATATTGCAACTGTTTTTTCATCGAGATATAAAATTTCAGATCTGCATAACAACTTTATCTGTTTATAAAAACATCCATAATGAAAGAGCAACTAACTTCTCATCGAAATTAATTGCCCTTTTATCAAACGTCATGCAAGATTTTAAGCACCATTCGAAGCTCTTCTGCCCCGAGCTGTCCCGGCGCCGACGCTTTTTTGACCGCTCCGAATGTAAGAGCAGAACCAAATGCTTCACCGCAAATACGACTGACTACTCCTACTTCCGACATAGACATTGTAACGACCGGACACTTTGCATGCTCCCTCACCATCTCTTCCGTTGCCAAAAGCAGCGTAAGCACATCTTTTTTAGATTGAGGCATTACCGCTATTTTCACAATATCCGCACCACACTCCTGCATAAAGCAAAGCCTCGATACAATTTCTTCTTTTGGCGGAGTTTTTTGAAAATCATGGTTAGATGCTATCACTTTTACTCCATACAAATGCGCCGTTTCTACGATTGTATTTACCTCATCTGTCCCGGTAAACGCTTCTGCATCCACAAGATCTGCAAAACCCGTTTTTACTGCCATCTCATTCAGCTTTACATATACACTCTTTTCAATCTCTTTCTCCCCGCCTTCTTTTAATGTGCGAAATGTGAAAAGGAGCGGAATGTCTCCAAGCGTCTCTCTTAATTCTTCCATCATCTTTTCTGTCTTTTTAAAATCCAGAACATCTTCATACCAATCTGCGCGCCATTCCACAAGATCCGCCGTTTCTTTCGCTTTACAAGCTGCGTCAATAATATCGTCTCTCGTAATTCCGACAACAGGCACGCAGATTTTCGGGATTCCTTTTCCTATCTCTACCTTTCTGACATTTACCGTATTCATATGCTCTTCTCTCTTTTAACTATATTTAAAAATCTTAACCGCTTATAAAATCTCCTGCCACTCCTTTTCTTTAAAACCAACGAGAACCTTCTCATTTTGCACGAGAATCGGTCTTTTTACAAGCATCCCGTCAGAAGCGAGCAGTTCAATCTGTTCATCCTCACTCATATTCGGAATCCTGTCTTTTAACTGCATTTCTTTGTAAAGTTTTCCACTCGTATTAAAAAAGCGCTTCAACGGAAGTCCGCTTTTCCTCCACCACGTTTTGAATTTCCTGCGCCGTGGGCGTACCCGGCAGCTTTTCGAGCGCCGTGAGCACCTCTTCGGTCAATTCGTTCAGATCGGCGTCGCTCATACGCTCTGCGGCAATCCTGGTATTGGCCTTAAAAATGGCGCTTTTGATTTTCCGCGCATCGAACGACACCTTGTCCCCGCTGCGCTTGACAATATATCGAATCATACGTTTAACTTCCCTTTCCGTTTCTCCCCTGCGGCAAAGCCTAAGAGCTTTCGCTTTGCGCTTTCTGTACTTTCGATTATAGGCGCTTTTCCTATACATGTCAAGGGCATATTTAGTGTCAAAACCACTATATATAGTATCAGGTTTACATAATAATAACAAAATATACCGCGCGTCATAGAAACGGTTTTCTCCATAACGCGCGGTATAACTTGTGATTTCATGGCGTTTTTTCACGGTTTTTAGGGCATATTTCGGCGCGGTTGCACACCGTCTATACCCGTTTATAAGCCCTATGCACGCCATACGGCGGTTGACAAAATAAAACGCGTATTTTCACGAAATTTTTTGCCGGTTTTTTAGTTGACGACGGCACCAAGCAGTCCTGCGAGATACACCGCGCCCTCCAAATCGATCTTTGTTTTCTGCATTTTTGCAAAGCGGATATCGGTGCGCGAAAATTTGGCACGGCGCAGGTCGCATTCTTTCAGCTGCGCATTGCGGAACACGGTCTCCGTAAGGTCGCAGCCGGAAAGATCGGCTTTTTCGAGGTCCGCTTCCGCAAAGCTCGTACCGCGCAGACTGATGCCGGAAAAGTCCTGCTTTTTGAGCGGACAATGATCGAGCACACAGTATTCGAGTGTGCCGCCGCGCACGGCCCAGCCGGTGAGGTCTGCGCCCGCAAAGGAGCAGCCCGAGACACGGCAATTCTCAAACGCGGTGACAAACAGGCTTGCGCCCGAAAACGTGCAGTTTTCAAACGAACAGCCGCGCGCCAAAACGTCGTTTAAGCGAGAAAAATCGAACGCGCACGCAGAAAAGCGGCATTTTTCAAGCAAAGCGCCGGAAAACATCGCGCCGCGCAGGTCGCAATTTTCAAACGTATAGCCGCGCAGCTCGGCGTCCGTGAAATCGGTATCGCCGAGCCGCGCGTTTTTATACGTGTTCTGTTCTAAAGAGAACATTACTCTTCTTCCGTCACGGCGATGTGCAGCTCTTTGAGCTGTGCCTCGGTGACTTTGGACGGTGCGTCCATCATGACATCCTGTGCGCTCTTGTTCATCGGGAACGCGATGACCTCGCGGATGGATTCTTCGCCGGAGAGCAGCATAACCATGCGGTCTACGCCCGGGGCGATGCCGGCGTGCGGCGGCGCTCCGTAGCAGAATGCGTTGTACATGGCCGGGAACTTCGCCTTTACGTCGTCTTCGCCGAGGCGTACCATCTCGAACGCCTTGACCATGATCTCCGGGTCATGGTTACGCACAGCGCCGGAGGAGAGCTCTACGCCGTTGCAAACGAGGTCGTACTGGTCTGCCAGAATGTCGAGCGGGTCAATCTCGCCGCGCTCGGCCTTAAGCAGCGTTTCCATACCGCCGGAGGGCATGGAGAACGGGTTGTGGCAGAACTCCAGCTCGCCGGATTCCTCGCCGATCTCGTACATCGGGAAGTCGACGATCCAGCAAAATTCGTACCGCTCGGCGTCCATGTGGCCCGGCACGGCTGTGCCGAGCTTTGTGCGCAGCACGCCCGCCGTCTTCTGCGCGGCGGTCTTTTTGCCGGCCGTCACGCCGACGAAGCAGCCCGGCTTCAGGCCGAGGGCCGCGGTGATCTCCGCCGTCTTGTCCGTGAGGAATTTGGCGATGCCGCCGGCAAAGCTGCCCTGCTCGTCAACCTTGAACCAGTAGGGCTTGCTGCCGGCCTGTACCTCCACGTCGGCGCAGAGCTTGTCAATGGCCTTGCGGGTCAGCTTGCAGCCCGACACCGGCACGGCCTTGATGAGGTTCCCCTCGAAGGGGCCAAAGCCGCAGCCTTGCAGCAAGTCCGTCACGTCCTTCACCCGCAGGTCGATGCGCAGGTCCGGCTTGTCCGAGCCGAACTCCTCCATGGCCTGGAGGTAGGGGATGCGGGTAAAAGGCGCCTGGGAGGCGATGTTGTAGGCGCCGTACTTGGCGAAGATGGGCGGCAGCACCTGCTCGATGACGGTGAACACGTCCTCCTGCCCGGCAAAGGCCATCTCCATATCCAGCTGGTAGAACTCGCCGGGGGAACGGTCGCCTCGGGCGTCCTCGT
>OLRI01002319.1_pt1 | contig 13508 bp, 10 predicted proteins | sample 1672871 | NCBI WGS metagenome assembly OLRI01 (sample SAMEA3136732, study PRJEB25190) | human gut metagenome
ATTCCGCTGAAAAAGGGCTATTACGTCCACGTCCGCTGTCTGGACATCGGGGACGCGCGTTATCCCACGCAGGATGAGGAATTTGTGCTGTACCACGTGGACGGCGTGGAGGCCACGGGCTTCATCTCGCACCTCAAGCTTCCGCACTACGTGACGTTCCAATCGAAGCTGTCCAGCGTGCGCGAGACGCGCGGCGCCGAGCCGGAGGAGGCTTCCCATGCAGCAGCACTATAACTACGCGTTCTTCGACGAAGCATCGAAACGCGAGATCAGGCGCGCCATCATCAAGGGCGTGTCCATCCCCGGCTACCAGGTGCCGTTCGCTTCGCGCGAGATGCCCATCGGGCGCGGATGGGGCACGGGTGGGCTGCAGATCACGCTCAGCCTCATCGGCCGAAGCGACGTGCTGAAGGTGATCGACCAGGGCAGCGACGACAGCGTGAACGCGGTGAACATCAAGAAGCTCGTGGCCGACACCACCGACGTGGAGGTGACCGAGGCCACGGAGGAGGCCACGCTCATCCAATCGCGCCACCGCATCCCCGAGCGTCCGCTGCGCGCCGATCAGATCCTCGTGCTGCAGGTGCCCACGCCCGAGCCGTTGCGCAGCTTCGAGCCCCGGGAGGCCGTCACGCGCCGCCTGCACGCCGAGGCCGACTACACCGGCGCGTGGCTGGAGCTGTTCGACCAGATCGTGCGCCACGGCACCACGACCACCGGGGCCGACCATCCCGTGCTGGTGAACGGCCGCTACGTGATGGCCCCCTCGCCCATTCCGCGCTTCGACAACCTGAAGCTGCATCAGGCTGACCATCTCACGCTTTTGGGCGCGGGCCGCGAGAAGAAGATCTACGCCGTGCCGCCGCACACCGACGTGGCGCCGCTCGACTTCGAGGACTACCCGTTCTCGGTGGAGCGCTTCGACGGCAAGCGCTGCCGTCTGTGCGGTGCCGAGGGCGTCTACCTGGACGAGTTGGTGGACGAGGCCACGGGCGAGACGTACCACCAGTGCAACGACACCGCGTTTTGCGCCGCCCGCCGCGCGGCGAGGGAGGATGCGCCGTCGGAAGGCTCTTGGGAAGGAGGCCGCCATGCTTGATGAGCAGCGATTCGGAGCGGACGAGACGCCGTGCTTGTCCGTCCGCCATCTGTCGAAGCGCTTCGGGGCGGGGTGTTCGCACTGCTTGGAGCCGGGTGCGCAGCTGAACCGCAACGTGTGCCCGCGCTGCGGCACGGTGCATGCGGTGCGCGACGTGAGCCTGGAGGTGTTCCCGGGCGAGATCGTGGGCGTTGTCGGGGAATCGGGCAGCGGCAAGTCCACGTTCATGAAGTGCCTGTTCTTCGACGAGGAGGCCACCGAAGGCGAGGTGCGCGCCCTGCCCTACGACGGCGGCGCGGCCAACTTGCTGGATCTGTCGCCGCAACAGCGCCGCGCCGTGCGCAACACGGTGTTCGGCATGGTGTACCAGAACCCCTACCTGGGGCTGCGCATGGATTTCTCCAGCCTGTCGAACATCGCGGAGCAGATGATCGCTGCCGGAAGCCGCAGCGTGGGCGTCATGCGCGGGCGCGGCGAGGAGCTGCTCACGCGCGTGAACATCCCGCTTACGCGCGCCGCCGAGCCGCCGCGCAACTTCTCCGGCGGCATGCAGCAGCGCGTGCAGATCGCCAAGGCGCTGTCGAACAACCCGCCCATCCTGCTGCTCGACGAGGTGACCACGGGGCTCGATCTGTCCGTGCAGGCCGCCGTGCTCGACCTCATCCAGCAGATCAGGCGCGACTTCAACGTGAGCATGCTCGTGGTCAGCCACGATTTGGGCGTCATCCGCATGCTGGCCGACCGCACGCTCGTCATGCTGGACGGCCGCGTGATCGAAAGCGGCCTGACCGATCAGATATTGGAGGACCCCCAGCATGCCTACACTCAGCAGCTGGTGTATTCGCTGCTCTGACGAGCAGCGAATCGCGCCGACGCTGCGGCGCGCTGGGGCACCCCGCCTTCGCGCGATGCCGAAAGCTTGCGTACCGAAGTACGCGGCGCTTTCGCCATCCCACGAATTCGGGGCACCCCAGCGCCCCTCGCTGACTTACTACGCCAACCTGTGCGCCTTTTTATGCCGCCTCGCGGCGGCATGGACAGATCGCTGTGCCCTGTCCAACCAGCTCTTGAAAGGAGCCTTCCATGAACGCTAACTCCTGCATCATCCGCGGCGGCTCGGTGGTGTGCGCCGATCGCGTGCTGCCCGATCACGACGTGGTGATCGTCGACGGGCGCATCGCCGCCATCGAGCCCGTTGGCGCGCACGACTTCGACGTGCAGCCCGACGCCGCGCTCGGCGCGCTGCCCGTGGTGGACGCGCGCGGCGCTTACGTGACCCCTGGCCTCATCGACGTCCATTCCGACTACGTGGAGAACGTGGCCTCGCCGCGCCCGAGTGTGGTGATGGATCTGAATACGTCGCTGTACAAGGCCGACCGCGAGCTGGTGTCGCACGGCATCACCACCATCTTCCACTCGCTTTCGGTGTACGGCGCGCACATCTTCGATCACAAGCCCATCCGCAATTTCGGCAACGTAAGCGCCCTCATCGACCGCGTGGCGGCCATGCGCGGTGGCGAGGAGCGCGACCACCTCATCCGTCACCGTCTGCACATGCGCATCGAACTGGACTCGGTCGATCTGTACGACGACATCGAGCGCTACCTGCGCTCCGGCAAGGTGGACCTCGTGTCGTTCATGGACCACACGCCGGGGCAGGGGCAGTACCGCGACCTCTTGCTGTTCGGCGAAACGCTCAAGGGCTATCGCGACGTGACGGACGAGGAGGTGCGCGAGATCATCCAGCAACAGCAGGAAAGCGAAAAGCTTTCCTATGCCCAGATCGCGAAGCTGGCCGACATCGCCCGCGGGCGCGGCATCTCCATCGCCTCGCACGACGACGACAGCGCCGAGAAGCTTGCGTTCATGGACGGGCTTCAGGCCACGATCTCGGAGTTCCCCATCTCCCTCGACATCGCCCGCGCGGCCCGCGCTCGCGGGATGCACACCGTCGCAGGCGCACCGAACGTCATGCTGGGGCATAGCCATTCGGGCAACCTCTCGGCGCGCGAGGCGGTGACCGCTGGTGCGATCGACGTGCTGTGCAGCGATTACTATCCGGCGGCGCTGCTCGACGCCGTGTTCGCGCTGCGCGATGCGTGCGGGCTCGATATCGCCCAAGCGTTCGCGCTGGTCACCATCAACCCGGCGAAGGCTGCGGGCATTGCCGACGAGGTGGGGTCGCTCGCGGTGGGCAAGCGTGCCGACGTGCTGCTGGTGCGCGAGATCTCGTGCGGCGCCGCAGGTGCTACGGCGGGCGCGGACGTGGTAGGCGCGGTGCGCTCGGGTGCGCGGGGCGCGGTCGATGCAGATGCGTGCGCGGGTGCTGCGGCAAACGCGCAGGGCGCGCGCACGATGCCCACGGTGACGCGGGCGTTCGTGGGCGGCCACTCCGTGTTCCGCTCGCATTATCCCGATCAGCCGTTGGGCTACGGGCGCGATGCGGACGAGGCGCGCGCGTTCGGCGCCGCTGGTGCGGACGGCACTGTAGGTGCAGGTGGCACGGGCGTTGCAGGTGTGGGCGTCGCAGGGGCAGGTGCCGCCAGTGGTATGGATGTCGCGCTCGCTGGAAACGCAGCTGTCGCCAGCGCGTCTTTCTCGAGCGTTGCGGAGGTGAGGTAGCATGGCCGAAGCGCTCTGCTCCAAGGCCGGCATCGGCATCCGGCGGGGTCCTGCAGACGCGTGCGAGCAGTCTGAGTCCTGCTTCTGCCCGCGCACGCTCCCTCGCACGCAGGATTCTTCAGGCGCCCGCGAACGATCTGCGGCCGCTCCGCTGCTCCAGATCGAGGGCTTGTCGAAGTCGTTTCTGCTCCATCGCGTGAACCGCCGCGTGCAGGGGTGCCAGGATATCGCGTTCTCCATCGAGCCTGGCCAGTTCGTGGGCATCACCGGGCGCAGCGGCAGCGGGAAGTCCACCATCCTGCGCTGCATCTGGCGCACGAACCTGCCCGAGCGCGGACGCATCCTGTACGATTCGGCCCGCTTCGGCATGCTGGATCTGGCGCAGGCCACGCAGCGCCAGATGCTGTACCTGCGTGCCTACGAACTGGGTTACGTGTCGCAATTCCTCAACGCGCTGCCGCGTCAGACGGCCTATGACATCGTGCTGAAAAGCGCGCTCGAGACGCATGGCACTGCCGACCGCCCTCGCGCCGAGCGCGAGACTGAACGCATGCTGCGCCACTTCGACCTCGACGAGAACCTGTGGGAGCTGTACCCGCGCACGTTCTCCGGCGGCGAGAAATTGCGTCTCAACATCGCCGCGGCCATGATCAAGCATCCGCGCCTGCTGCTTTTGGACGAACCCACCGCCTCGCTCGATAACGCATCGAAGCTCAAGGTGCGCACCCTCATCGAGCAGTTGAAAGCCGAGGGCACCACGATGCTCGGCATCTTCCACGACCTCGAATTCATGGAAGGGTTGTGCGATCATGAGTTCAACATGCAGGAAGGCATGATGGTGTGACGGATGCGCGCCTATGCGCGGACGCGGTCGGACGACCGGCGGTTTCGGGTGTGCGCTATGTGCCGCGTGCCGGACGACCCGCGCCGGCGGCCTCGGATGCGCACCGGATGGCCGGCAGCTTCGGGCGCGCGCCAGACGGCCTCGGGTACCCATGCCAGCGGCTTCGGGCATGGTTTCATGCGGCCCACGACCAGCGGCTTCGGGTTCACGCGGGTGGCTTCGAGTTGCTTGGGTGCGCACGGGAGACTTCGGCTGTGCGTTGCTGGTGGCCTCGGGTGTGCGGGTTTGCACTGCGAGCGGCCTCGGGTGTACGGGTGCCGCCCTGGGTTGCTCAGGGTGACCGACGGCTTTGGACGCGCGCGACTGGCAATGGGCAGAAAATTTGCAGCTTCGTGGCAAGTTTTGACGGAAAACGGAAAGTGGAAGGCGGCGAATCGCGACATAGAGGGAAAGGCGATTCTCGAACGTTGCGTTTTGCCTGATCGGAGCCATAGCATTTTCCGGTATGCCGAAAGGACCTCGGGGCGCTTGCCGATTTCGGGCAAAACTTGCCACATCCGGGCGCTTTGAAGGCTTTCGGGGTAAGAGGGGCAGAAAGGAGTGGGGCGTGATGGCCGCCTTGCATGAGATATTTGGCGGTGAAGCGACGGCATGGCACGCCGATGTCGACTTCCATGTACACACGACGGCATCCGATGGGTCGGACACGTTCGAGGAGGTGCTTGGTCAGGCCCGCGAGCGGGGCATTACGCGCCTGGCGTTCACGAACCACGACACCACGCGCGGCCTGAGCGAGGCCGCCGCGCTGGGCGAACGCTTCGGCGTGCAGGTGGTGGGCGGCATCGAGGTGAGTGCCTACGACTTCGAGCGCGGACGCAAGGTGCACGTGCTGGGCCTGGGCATTGAGGAGGGAGCGCCCGCGTTGGCGGCTCTGTGCGATCCGGTGCTTGAGCGGCGCAACGCGAACACGCACTGGCAGCTTGATCGGCTGCTGGAAGCGGGCTATGCGGTGGACGTGGAGCGTGCGCTTGCGCTGGGGCGCGCATCGACATGCCTGTACAAGCAGCATCTTATGGACGCGCTCACCGACGAGCCGTTCACGAGTGCGGATTACCGCACGCTGTACCGCAGCCTGTTCAAGAACGGCGGCATCTGCGATCGCGACATCGAGTACGTGGACGCGCGCGATGCCGTGCGCGCCATCGTGGAAGACGGCGGCGTGGCCGTGCTCGCGCATCCCGGACAGCTTGACAGCTACGACCTTCTGCCCGATCTGGTGGATTGCGGGCTGGGCGGCATCGAACGCTTCCATCCCGATCACACCGCCGCCGACCACGCTCGCTGCGCCGATCTGGCCGAACGGTACAATCTGTTATGCACCGGCGGCTCGGACTACCACGGCCGCTTCGGCGCGGTGAAAAGCGTGGGAGCGCCAATCTGACGCGGCGAAGGAGACGGGGCATCAGCTCGACGTGATGAAAGGCGCAGGGGCGACCTGGCGCGGCGGGGAGCGTGGGTGCCGACCTGATCGTCCTCCCTTACCTGGCGTTCGCTGCGCGCTTCTGCCCGCCCCGCCCTCGCCCGCCGCACGTCCCCGCCCTCCGCGCGCTCCCATTCGCTGCGCCCCCGCAACCCCTCCTGACCGACCGCCCTCTCCCCGCCCAACGATTCCGCGATTTCGCCCCCGTCAGCTCGAGAAGGTCTTGCGCCCGTGCGAAGCGCTCGTCATCTACCGTCGCGCATCCCTCCCTCAACTTTCAACCAAGCATTGAGGATCGTCTTCGCGTGCGAACTTGTCCGCGACCCGCTACACTAACGCTTGCTATGAGAGAGCGAATCTTCAACATCGTGCAGCGCGCCCGCCCGGGCGACGTGGTGAGCCATGCGTACGACGTGTTCATCGTAGCGGTTGCGTTTCTGAGCATCGTGCCGCTCATGTTTCGCCCGCAGGACATGACGCCTCAGATGGCCGCTGTCATGAACATGATCGACGTCGTGACGGTGTACCTTCTGTTCCTCGACTACATCCTGCGGTGGATGACGCACGATTTCAAAGTGGGAAAGGCGGGCAAGCTGGGCAAAGGCGGCTGGCGCGTTTTCGCGCGCTATCCGTTCACGCCGCTTGCCATCATCGACATGCTGGCCATCCTGCCGTCGCTTGGCGTGCTTCCCGAGAGCCTCAAGTTCCTCCGCGTGCTGCGCGTCACGAAGATGTTCCGTTACTCAAAGAACCTCACCATCGTGGCGAACGTGTTCCGCGCGCAGCGCAACACGCTGCTGTCGGTACTGGCGGTGGCGCTCATGTACATCTTCGTGAGCGGGCTTGTCATGTTCGTGAACGAGCCCAACACGTTCGACAACTTTTTCGATGCGCTGTACTGGGCCACTACGGCGCTCACCACGGTGGGATACGGCGACGTGTACCCCGTCACCGATCTGGGGAAGTTCATTTCCATGGCTTCGTCGCTGTTCGGCATCGCGGTCATCGCGCTGCCCGCCGGCATCATCACCGGCGGCTTTTTGGAGCAGGTGCGTCAGCGCGACGAGGACGCTGAAGCGTATTTCCGCGCTAGCGAGCGCGATCCGTTCAAGGGGCGAACGCCTTTTTCGTACGAAAGCGTGCGCGCGTGGGCGAAGGCGCATCCGAAGGCGGTGGCGTACGGCGTCACCATGCTGGCATGCGCGCTCGTCAACGAGGCGCTGTACTTCGCCGCCCTCGCTCTCGGCGCTCCGGTGTGGCTCGACACCGTGGGCACTGCTCTGGCCGCCGTTTTGCTGGAGCCGGCGGCGGCGCTCATCGTGGGTTTCGCGAACAACCTGGTCTTGGCTGTGCAGTTCGGTAATGCGGGGAACCTGCTGTACTACGCCCTCAGCGCCATCACCGCGCTTGTGTACGGAACCGCGTTCGCGCGGGGCAGGCGCATCACCGCGCGTTCGCTTGGCTGGGCTGCGCTGTTCCTTGTGGTAGTGGAGGCGCTTATCTCCACCGTGCTGACGTTTTCGCTGGCCGGCGGCCAGCTGACTACGGCGGCTGAACAGCTGTACGGCAGCGTGCTGCGGGGACTGGGCGCGCCCGAGGCGGTTGCGGTGTTCGGCGCGTTGCTGGTGGACAAGCTTGCGGACACAGTGGTCGTGTTCGCCGTGGCGATGGGCGCGGCGCGCCTCGTCGTCGGCAGGCGCCTCGATCCGGCGCGCTGGTTTTCCCGGCCAGGGGCACGTGCGAAAGGGGAGGAAGGCGCGGAGGCGAGAGCGGGTGCCGATGACAAGGCTGGTGCGGGCGTCGGCGCGGGTGTTGGCGCGGGTTCGGATGCGGAGGCTTCTGGGGGCGTCTGCGCGGAGGTGCGGGCTTTTGGGGATGCTGGTGCGGGTGCGGGGGCGGGGGCGCCTGGCTCTGCGGTCGCCGTCGCTAGTGTTGTGACCGCGCGTGCTTGTGAGGCTGGAAGTGCGGGAGCTATGGGGAATGCGGGGGATACTGGTGCGGACGCGGGGGCGCCCGGCTCCGCGGTCGTCGCTTCCAGCGCTGGGCCTGCATGCGCTTGCGAGGTTGAGAACGCGGAGGCTGTGGGGAGTGCGGAGGCTGCAGGGAGCGCGAGCGCTGCCGAGGGTGCTGGAGCCTCGGGCACTGCCGGTGATTCCGGGGGTGAGAGCGCGGCCGTTGCCGCGATCCCAAGCGCAAACGCCGCTGGGGTTGCTACCGCGAGTGCCGCGGTCGCTTCCGAGTGCACCGAACGGTACGTTCTTGGAATCGACGTGGGCGGCACGCACACGAAGGCGGGCGTGTTCGATCTCGCGGGCTCGCGGGTGGCCTCGCATGCGTTCGGCTCCCAAAGCGTGCTGGCCGACGGATCGCACGTGCGCCTTTCGCGCGAGATGCGGGCGCTGCTCGATCAGGCGGGCATCGATGGGCGCTCGGTCGTCGGCGTGGGGCTGGCCGTGCCGGGGGCGGTGGCTGCCGAGGAGTCGCTCACGCTGTGCCCGCACATCGATCTCGACCTGCGCTCGTACAAATCCCTGCTGCTCGAGCTGTTCCCGCGGGCGCGCGTGGCGGTGCTGAACGATGCGGATGCCGCTGTGTTGGGCGATCGGTGGCGCGGCACTTCGCACGACCGCCAGTGCGAGAACGTCGCGCTCGTCACGCTGGGCACCGGCGTGGGCGCGGGCGTCGTCGTGCGCGGGCGCTTGCTCTCGGGGGTGCATGGGGCTGCGGGCGAGGTGGGGCACTTGTGCGTGAATCCAAGCGAGGAGGAGCGCTGCTCGTGCGGCAAGGCGGGGTGCCTCGAACAGTACGCATCGGCAACGGGGTTGGTGCGCCATGCCCGCGCGGCGCTTCTTGCCGCAGATGACGTCGCGTCCCCCGATCAGGCTGTCGACGTGTTTCCCGATGCCCGCGCGGTGCTCGATGCCGTTGAGCGCCGCGACCCGCATGCCCGCGCGGCGCTCGACCGGTTCTCCGATGCGCTCGGTTTCGGCCTTGCACAGATGGCGTGCTTTGCCGATCCCGACGTGTTCGTGCTGGGAGGCGGCTTGTCCGAGCGAGCCGACCTCTTCATCGACGCCGTGCGCTCCCGCTACCGTTCGTGTGCGGTGTCAGCGTGTCGTGACACGCCCGTCGTCGCGTCGTCGTTGGGAAACGAGTGCGGCGTGTACGGTGCCGCCTACCGGGCGCTTCAAACACTCAAGGACGAAGGCGGCCTTGCGTGACAGCGACGTGATACCGCCCCGTCTTTCTGTCGCGACGGCGTGACGTCAGCCCCGTCCTTTTGTCGCGCTTTTGTCACGACGATGCTGGCCCGTCTTTCTGTCACGCTCTGTCGCATTCGTCGCTTTTGCCTCGTCACGCCTTGCGGCTTGGCTGTCCGTCGCCTTCCGTACTTCCCTTTTGCCGCTTGTCTTCATGCGGAATGCCCTACGTGAAACGCTAGACCTCCTTTTCGCTGGCGCGCTCCGAGACGGCGGCTTTGTGTCGGCGCGCGTCAGCAGGGGACGATGCCTCGCGGTTCGCACGAGTTTGGGCGGCGGCGCGACAGCGGGGGTCGCGACAACGGGACAGCGTGACAGCGGGACAGGGCAGTGGCACGTGTAACAACGACGCGCGCGACAACGGGACGGGGCAGCGTCGCATGGGCGTGACAACAGAGCGTGACAACAGCGTGACAACGGGACGGGGCTATCGTCACATGCGAGACACTCGTGCAGAGGCGCATTCCCTCTAGGAGGAGACGTTCCCGTTTCCGTCGTTGCGCACAAAATCATCGCGTTCGTGGCGGGTTTTGACGGAAAACCTCTATATGCTTTGGAATGTCTGGAAGGCATGGGAAGAGGGCTCTTCTCTGATCAGGCATTATCCATCTGGTTTGGTTTTGCGTTTGCTGAAGCGGTCGTGCGAAGAGGTCATGATCGCGGATTTCCGTCAAAACCCGCCACGAACCGAGGGTGTTTCTGCCGAACCGTCATCGGCATAGGCTCGGCCAGCCTGTTTGCGCAAGAAGCCTCCGTTCGGTGAGCGGTTTGAGCGATGCGCGGGCGTGACGGGGAGAGGTCGGAGCGGGAGGGAGGGGCGTTCCATGTAAACCCCCATTGGCGCTGCAGGGGCCTCCGTCCAACGGGATCTTGCGCCGCCCGACCACAAGAGGCCCGGTCTGACATCTGGCGAGTGCGGCGCGGCTCGATTCTGGCCCAACAGAGAATCAAGCGTTCTGCCGCTTCGGCAGACGTGCGATTTTCGAATGTCGAAGCGGATGCGGGCAAAGCTGTTCGCGAACAGCCCCCGGCCCCCGACCGATCACCCCTCCGTTCCCCTTCGTTTCTCTTCGTCCATCCTCTTGTGGAGCGTGGAGCGCTTCACGTGAAGCGCTCCGATTTTCGCGGGATGCATTGGAATGGAGCGTCGTTTCGAATTCGGTGTCGCTCGGCGCGTGATCGCGCTCTTCTTGCCGTGTATGCCGGAGGGTGGGCTGCAATGCTCGTTGGGCTTTCGGCCTTTTCTATGTGCCGTAATGTCGCTTGGGTCGTTGTCCTCCTCGGCGATGGGGCAAAGCGACGCTCGTTCTGCGCCTTCTTTCTTTCGCATCGCGATTCACCTGAAGCTTCCGGCTTCCCGTCCTCGTTCCCAGCGCGATTGAATGGCTGCGCATGATCTCGCCGTGCGGTTCGTCCGGGCCGTTTCTCATTGCTCCGCGAATTGGGCGGGCGGCGTGCGCAATCGTTTCGCGATGCGACCCTATCCCTTTCTTGCCTAAAATTGGCATTCAATTCATAACATTTTAGCAACAGAACGTGCTACAATGCCGGTCAGAGGACATTTGTCGGTTCAGACGAGAGTAAGGGGGTGTGCGATGGATATTTTCTCCGATCCTGTTTTGTTGGCGCGCGTTCAGTTCGCCTGCACGGCGGCGTACCACTTCATCTTCGTGCCGCTGACCATCGGGTTGGGGCTTATCCTTGCCATCAACGAGACGCGGTACTACCGTTCGCGCGATCCTAAAGACGCGGCGGCGACCAAGTTCTGGGTGAAGATCTTCACCGCGACGTTCGTGCTCGGCGTAGCCACGGGCATCACGATGGAGTTCTCGTTCGGAACGAACTGGGCAGACTACTCGAGGTTCGTCGGCGACATCTTCGGCGCGCCGTTGGCCGCCGAGGCTTTGCTTGCGTTCTTCTTGGAGTCCACGTTTTTGGGCGTGCTGCTGTTCGGCCGCAAGCGCGTCTCGCCGAAGTTCTACCTAGTCTCTTCGTGGCTTGTGTGGTTCGGTTCGGCCCTGTCGGCCCTGTGGATCATCATCGCGAACTCGTGGATGCAGACGCCGGCTGGCGCGGAGCTGTCCACTGACGGCTCGAAGGCCGTCATCACCGACTTCTTCGCTGCGGCGGCGAACCCCTCGGTGTGGCCGCGCTACTCGCATACCGTCGTGGCGCTGCTCATCATGGGCGCGTTCGTGGCGATGGCGGTGTCTGCGTGGTACCTCATCAAGAAGCGCCACACCGATTTCGCCATGAAGACGATGAAGATCGGTGCCGTGGTGGGCATCGTCACCACGTGCTTCATGCTGGTGACGGCGCACGCGTCGGCTGTGACGGTGGCCGAGGAGCAGCCCACGAAGCTGGCCATGATGGAGGGCATGTACGACTCCGAAGTGCCTCCGCTGTACGCTTTCGGATGGGTTGACGAGGAGAGCCAGGAGGTCATCACGCCGTTTGCCATTCCCGGCGGCACGAGCTTCCTCGCCACGGGCGAATGGGACACGGAGTATCAGGGCCTTAACGATCTCGCCGAAACCGAGGAGTACGGCGCGATTGATCCTGAGACGGCGCCGGTGAACGCCGTGTTCCAGACGTACCACCTCATGGTGGCCATGTTCGGCCTCATCGCCCTCACGGTGATCCTCGTGCTTGTGTTCACGCTGCGCGGCGGCAAGATCAAAGACATGAAGTGGCTGCAGCGTCTTGTGCTCATCTCGCCGCTGTTCCCGCTCATCGCCATCCAGTGCGGTTGGTTCACGGCCGAGCTCGGCCGTCAGCCATGGGTGGTGTACCCCTCGGCCACCAGCCCGGAGGGTGTGAACCTGCTTGTGAGCGACGGCGTCTCGCAGTCCGTGAGCAACGTCGAGCTTCTCATCACCATGGTGCTGTTCTTGGCGGTGTACGCGTTTCTCATGGTGGCGTGGGCGCGCACGATGGGGCGCTTCATCAAGGAAGGCCCGGTTGTCGAGGCTGAGGATGCCGCGACAGCCTCCGATGCCGGAAGCGCGACCGCTGGCGCGGCTCCCGCGCTGGTCGCCGACGCGCCCGCCGCTGCGAAGGAAGGGAGGTAGTCATGGATATCACGTTCTTCCAGGGACTTTGGTTCCTCCTGATCTTCGTGCTCATCGCCGGCTACTTCGTGCTTGATGGGTTCGATCTGGGTGCGGGCGTGCTGTACCCCTTCGTCGCGAAGAACGACAAGGAGAAGGCCGTCGTGCGCACGAGCATCGGGCCGGTGTGGGACGGCAACGAGGTGTGGCTGCTCACGGCCGGCGGCGCGCTGTTCGCGGCGTTCCCTCCGGCGTACGCCACCACGTTTTCGGGGTTCTATCTGGCGGTCATGCTCGTGCTGTTCGGTCTGATCGTGCGCGCGGTGTCGGTTGAGTACCGCGGCCACGACCCCAAATGGGGCAAAGCGTGGGACGCATGCTTCACCGTGGGGTCGCTGCTGCCGGCGCTTCTGCTGGGCGTTGCGGTGGGCAACATCTATGCGGGCATTCCGATGGACGCCAACGGCGATTACGCGGGCATCCCGCTGTTGGGCCTCGTCACGCCGTTCACGCTGCTGTGCGGCCTTCTGGGGTTGTCGATGTTTCTGGCGCAAGGCGCGTCGTGGCTGGCCCTCAAGGCGCCGAAGCCGAGCGAGGTGCAGACGCGTGCGGCCGGCTTGCGCCTTCCTTTTCAGGTGGTGTCGCTCGTGCTGTTCGCCGTCGTGAGCGTGTATGCGCTCGTGGGCATTCAGGCGCCGATGGATCCCGCGCTCGGCGTCGTGCGCTGGCTCTTGGCCGCCCTGTTCGTGGTCGCTGTGGTCGCGTCGGTGTTCTTCGCGAAGAAGAAGGACTGCGACCTGGGCGCGTTCGTCGCGCAGTCCGCGTCGTGCGCGCTGCTCGTGCTGCTGTTGGCGGCCTCGATGTTCCCGAACTTCGTGATGGCCTCGGCTGACAGCGTAGGCCCCGCCATCACGGCGATGAGCGCCGCATCGTCCGACCTCACGCTCATGTGGATGACCATCATCACGTGCGTGGGCTTGCCGCTTGTGCTCGTCTACCATGTGATCATCTACCGCACGTTCCGCGGACGCGTGAAGGACGAGGACTTGGCGCATTACTAGGCTGCGCGTGCAAGCGCATGCCGGCATGCGCTTGCCGTGCGCGGTTTTGCCGCAGGTCCGGGCGCGCACAAGCGCGCCCGGACGGCATGGGG
>OLRI01002326.1_pt1 | contig 13493 bp, 14 predicted proteins | sample 1672871 | NCBI WGS metagenome assembly OLRI01 (sample SAMEA3136732, study PRJEB25190) | human gut metagenome
AGGAAGATGACCACTACTGCCGCAACGACCGCGATGATAATGCTGTTGCGCCTGCGGCGCTTCATGAACTCCTGAGCACGCGACTTACTGCCTGCATGTTGGCTCGTGCGCTGATCGACCGAGTGGGTCGGAACCTGCATCTGGTTGATTTCAGCTGAACGTTTATCGATCGAAGCTGAACGACGTTTGGAAGGACGTTGTTTGGTAGTATCTCGAACTGATCTGCGTAGAGCGCCTGAGCTCATCTTGCCCGGACGGCGTTTCGGACGCGATGATGGGTGAGGAGCAGCATGGCTGCCGATCACAGAAGAAGACCATAAGCCCTTAGATTTGCGAGCTGGACGCGAAGATCGCGATGAACTTCGTTTGGTAGGCATAGACCCCTCGTTATGCATCGAAACGAAGATGCACCTTCGTTTCAGTGGTTCGTTTAATCTTCAAGTACGTGATAACGTGACCTTATTATAGCGCCATCAGGCTTCGACGCGCTCCACGCTCGCGCCCAACGAGCGCAATTTACCCACGTAGTCCTCATAACCACGGTCGATATGGTAGATGTCATGAATACGCGTTTCACCTTCAGCAGCAAGACCGGCAATAACGAGCGCTGCGCCTCCTCGCAGGTCGGGCGAGGACACTGGCGCACCCTGCAACCTCGATACTCCACGAATGAGCGCATGATGCCCATCGAGCGAGATATCGGAGCCCATACGATTCAGTTCGGAAGCGAACATGAAACGATTCTCGAAGATATTCTCGGATACGACAGAGCACCCTTCTGCAAATGCCGCGAGCAACGAGAATTGCGCTTGCAGATCCGTCGGGAAACCAGGATGAGGCAGTGTCTGGATATCGGTCGCGCGTAGCGGCTCGGTTCTTGAGACCGTGATGGAGTCTTGCGTGGTCGACACCTCAACGCCCATCTCCTCGAACTTCATCATGACAGTACGCAAGAAATCAGGGTCGATCCCTTCTACGGTTATCGGACCGCCCAAAAGCGCGCCCGCAGTGAGGAAGGTGCCCGCTTCGATGCGATCGCCCACCACCCAATGCTCGCACGGGTGAAGATCGGAAAGCTGAACGCCTTGCACCACGATAGTAGAGGTACCTGCTCCCTGCACCTGCGCACCCATCTCGTTGAGCATGTTGGCGAGATCTTCGATCTCAGGTTCGCGCGCCGCATTATCGATGACCGTCGTACCCTCAGCGGTAACAGATGCCATGAGCATATTCTCGGTCGCACCAACGCTCGGGAAATCTAGGAAGACTTTCGAAGCGTGCAGCCCGTTCGGGGTCGATGCATAGAGATACCCATGGTCGTTAGCAAACGATACGCCGAGAGCCTCAAGTACAGCAAGATGGATGTCGATCTTGCGCGCTCCGATCTTGCATCCACCCGGCATCGCCACGCGCGCTTTACCGAAGCGAGCGATGAGCGGGCCGAGGATGGAGATGCTCGCACGCATCTTGGAAACAAGTTCATATGGCGTCTCGAAACCAGTCGCATTCGTTGTATCGATGGCAACGGTATGATCGGTACGCTCGACCGTCGCACCCAGACTCCTGAGCACTTCGATCATGATGTCGATGTCGGAGATATTAGGGACATTATGCAGGATAGTCTTACCCTGACCGAGAAGCGAAGCAGCGATGAGCTTCAGAGCCGAGTTCTTCGCTCCGCTTACGCGAACCGTGCCAGAAAGATGGCTACGCCCATGCGTGACGATTACTTCTTCTGCCATGCTGCCTATCCAATCTCGAAAAGAATGTTCCCATATTATGACAGAGAGCCCTCCGCCTGCTCAACTCACGTCGAACAGACGAAGGGCCTCAAAAGCCTATACGGTGATATTACTCGCCCAAAACGAAGCGTGTGAAGTTGACGATCTCGATCGTGGTGCCAAGCTCCTTAGCGACTTCAGCGGTATAGTCAGAAACGGACTTATCAGGATCCTTGACGTAAGCCTGCTCGGTAAGAACGCTTTCCTTGTAGAACTTCTCGAGACGACCTGTCGCGATCTTTTCCTGGATATTCTCAGGCTTACCAGATTCAGCAGCCTGTGCCTTGTAGATCTCCATTTCATGAGCGACGACTGAAGGATCGACCGCATCGCGCGTAGCAGCGACTGGAGAAGCCGCAGCAACCTGCATCGCGATATCGCGACCATATGCCTTGAACTCATGCTTGAAGACGACCTCAGGATCGCCCAGATTGAATTCGACCAGAACACCGATCTTGCCGCCACCATGCACATAGCTTGCGACAGCACCGGTCGCCTGAGTGGCATACGCGAAACGAGCGAGCTGGATGTTCTCTCCCAGCGTATGGATAGCATCGGTGATGACCGCCTCGACGGTCTCGCCCTCTGCATCGCACGCGCGCAAAGCCTCGATGTCCGCAGGAGCATGATCGAGAACCGCTTTAGCGATCTTCTCTGCGTAATGATGGAACTTCTCGTTCATGCCAACGAAGTCGGTCTCGCAGTTGAGCTCGACCAGCGCACCAGCGCGCATATCTTCGGTGACACGGGCAACGACAGCACCCTCATTCGTAGCACGACCAGCCTTTTTGGCAACAGATGCAAGACCTGCCGTACGAAGAACGTCAACGGCTTTATCCATATCGCCGTCAGCTTCGACGAGCGCCTTCTTGCACTCCATCATGCCTGCACCGGTCATTTCACGGAGCTCTTTTACCATACCAGCGGTAACGTTTGCCATAGGTCTATCCTTTCTTGAAAAAGGGCAGGCTAAACCTAACCTGCCCCCTCTTGAACTTTATCGTAAGTTTACTGAAAAGCCTGTTTAGCGGGCCATTTCTTCTGCGTTATCATGCAGCTCTTCGTTCTCGAGCTTCTGCTGCTCGACCGCTTCGGCAGCTTCAGAGGGTGCCGCCATCTCGTCAACGGTGACTTCGGTGCCCGTACCAGCGATGACCGCATCAGCGACGAAATCGCACAAAAGGCGCACCGAGCGAATAGCGTCATCGTTAGCAGGGATGCCATAATCGACATCATCAGGATCGCAGTTGGTGTCGAGCGTGCCGACGATCGGGATGCTAAGACGACGAGCTTCGTGGATCGCGATCTGTTCGCGATTGGTGTCGACAACGAAGACCGCATCAGGGATGCGCTTCATGTTGCGAATGCCATTCAGATTGGTCTGAAGCTTGGAAAGCTCCTTCTTGAGCAGGATCTGTTCCTTCTTAGGAAGCATTTCCATGCGGCCATCGGCCTCCATTGCCTCGAGTTCTTCCATACGCTGGACACGAGCACGAATGGTGACGAAATTGGTGAGCATGCCACCGAGCCAACGGGAGTTGACGTAAGGCATACCACAACGATTCGCGGCTTCAGCGATGGATTCCTGAGCCTGCTTCTTGGTGCCGACGAACAGGATGGTACCGCCCTTTGCGGCAATACGGGAAACCTCAGAGAATGCCGCATCGAGTCCGTAGAGGGTCTGCTTGAGATCGATGATATAGATGTCGCCACGGCTACCAAAGATGTAGGGTTTCATCTTGGGATTCCAGCGACGGGTCTGATGACCGAAGTGCGTGCCTGCATCGAGCAGGGACTTAAGATTGATCTTTGCCATGTTTCTCCATTCGTTAGTCCTCTGCACGGTTTCACCCTTGGTTTCGCAACCCCTCACAAGGCCACTAGCGAACGCAAGTCCACCGCGCATGTGTAATAAAAACAGCCTTTGTATTGTAGGGTAACAAAGGCTGTTTGTATATAGATATTTCGCGAACGGGTATCGGAGGAGTTTGGCCTATCCTGCGAGAACCTCAAGCGAAGTCGCGCCACATACCGCACCATCAGCCAAAGCGGCATCGATCTGCTCGTCAGTGTATCCGAGCTCCTTCATGATATCGACCGTCGCACTGCCAAGCATACCAGTTGGCGTATAGTCGGGCGTAGGTTGCGATTCGAACTGGATCGGCACAGTGGGAATGTTGCGTTGCGAATCGGGATACTTGATCTTCACGAGATAATCATTATCCCAAACGTTCTGGTCCTCGTAGATATCGAGTGGAGTCTGGCAAAGCTCGATCGGAATGCCCGCATCCTTGAAGAGCTTCAGCGCATCTGACGCTGTCATCTTCGCAAGCGCATCATCCAAAACACCTACCACCTCGGAGTTCAGGCCCGCTTCGTTCATCTTGACACAATTCACGTATTTCGGATCGTCGATCAGATCTTCGCGCCCGATAAGTCCCATGATCTTGTTGTAGTCGCGATCGTACTCCGGATCGCACATCGCGATATACTTCCCATCGCCAGTCATGTATACATTGTTGAACGGACAGATGACCTCGAGACGGCTCTTCGGATACGGATTGCCGTACTGAGCTGATATCATGCCGGTCATGAGCGTATAAACACCTGCATGCTGAAGTGCACAGGTAACGTAATCTCCCTCGCCAGTGGTCGAGCGACCGATGATGGCCGCGCAGATGCCCGCCGCCAGGAACATGGAGGCTTGTAGGTCACCATACCCGTTAGTCGGGATCATAGGGGCATCTCCACGATTGACCGTCGTGCCGAACACACCGCCACGCGCCATGTAGCAAGTCACGTCGAAACCAGGATCATCCTTTTCGGCGCCCTTCTTACCATAACCAAGACCATGACCCATGATGAGGCGCGGATACTTCGCGTGCAGCGTCTCCCAATCGAGACCGAGCTTCCTCAAGGATTTCGTACGCGTGTTGGTGATAAAGACATCAGCCTGCGATAATAGCTTATCCATGACCTCGGATCCAACATCGCTCTTCAAATTGAGCGAGATAAAGCGCTTGTTCAGGTTAACCATATCGAACGCCAGGTTCTCATCATCTGACATGGGCATGTTGAAGACTGCCGCTTGTGTGACGCGACAAGGATCGCCTTTAGCAGCCTCGACCTTGATGACGTCAGCACCCCACTCGCCCAGAATGCGTCCTGTGGCTGGCGTGGCCATGTACGTGGTCAAGTCGACGACCCTGATTCCCTCTAATGGTTTCATGCAAGTTCCCCCTTCATGGTAAAGCACGACCCCCATCGCGCTTAGTTTCCAAAACATAAGTATACTCGTGAATGAACGCGTTCATTCTTTCAGCTCTCTTACGATTTAGGATATCTATGAAGCGTGCGCGGCCATGCATGCAGGCTATAAAGGCTAGAGGCGATCGCGCAATGCCTTGAGCTTATCGACCACATCCCCATCCAGGCGATCTGCAACGGTCGCTTTGCGCCTGGTGCGTGCATGCTCATCAGCCTTTGCCTCATCATGCAGATCCTCGATCTCGTTGCTGAAGCCATTGGCGCTCATGCGCGTGACCATGCCACCAAAGACCGTATCTTGGATGGTCGCATCGCTTGTAACGACGAGCACCTCATAATTTGCTTCACGCGCATCATGTGCAAGCTTCTCGATGACCTTATCAGCGGTCGATCCATAGGGCGAGAACACCACCCTCACACGGCCGACCTTCTGCACTTTTCCTGCCGATTCAGCATTTTCCGCCGCATCGAAGACCACCGTGACCGATTGGTATTCGGAGCCCGCGAATGCCGCAACATCACTGATAAATGCTTCGCGCACCTGGTTGTACTTCTCGAACGTGTAGTCAGGCTGCTGACGCATGAAGCGATAGCGCGAACCGCTGCGCAACACGTTATAACCGTCCACGATGAGGATCTTGGTTCGCTTCACCATGCCCTTTCACCCTATCCTGCGCACGATCTACTCGGCTGCGCTTTGTGTGCTCGAACGAGCCTGGCGCATCCATTCATACATACATGCAGTAGCTGCTTGAGCCACGTTGAGCGAACCGATGTTACCAGCTTGAGGAAGGCTGATCAGAAAGTCACACTGCTCTTGCGTGAGACGTGCAAGGCCTGTACCTTCGTTGCCCATCACCAATGCGAGCTTACCCGCCATAGGAGCATCCCAAATGCACTGAGGGGCTTTCTCGGTCGCTCCCGCTACCCAAAAGTCACTCTTCTTCAGTCGATCGATGAACTGAGCGATGTTCGCTACCTGCGCAATAGGGATATGGGAGACCGCACCAGCAGAACTCTTGTAGGTTGCCGCTGTAACGCGCGCGCTGCGCTTATTCGGAATGATGATGCCCGCCGCACCTGCCACTTCAGCAGAACGCGCGATCGCACCGAGGTTTCCCGCATCGGTGATATGATCGAGCACGATGAGCGCATTGCCGCCATTGTCAACCGCCTGCGCAAGTGCCTTATCGATGATCTCCTGGCCACTCGCATATTCGAAAGAACGCGTCTCGAGCATGACTCCTTGATGTGAACCACGCTCGGATCGTTTATCCAGCTCAATGCGCTTGACCTGCTTCACCGAAAGCCCTATCTTATGAGCGCGTTTTGTGAGTTCACTGATGTTCTTGTCTCCATGCATCCCGTCTGCCACATACAAGCATTTCGCAGGAACACCCACCTTGAACGCCTCAAGAACAGCGCGTTTCCCTTCGATATATTCAGCCATGATGATCCTTATCCAAGCGAGTTCGGTCGGAGCGATGCGATCTAGCGTCGAGAGACACGTGAAGGGGCTCCCTTCCAGATCGCCGTATGGAGTTCATTATCCAACATTATGGACACACCCACTGCACACAGGCCGATGAAGCTGGTGCTTGGTGCTAGAATGCAGCGTTATGGACTTCGTTTTGGATATATTGACCGATGCCGCCATCGACACGCTCAAGCTCGTACCTTTTTTGTTCGTGACCTATCTCATCATCGAGGCGATCGAGCATCGAGCAAGCGAGAGGACCGAAGAACTGATCAAGAAAGCTGGCTTTGCAGGACCCTTGGTCGGTGCGCTGGTGGGCATCTTCCCGCAGTGTGGCTTCTCCGCAGCCGCATCTACGCTCTATGCCGGCCGCGTCATCACGCTTGGGACGCTGATCGCTGTCTATCTTGCAACTTCCGATGAGATGCTCCCTGTGCTGCTCGCCGAACAAGCCGATATCGGCATCATCGGTGCGATCATGGTATCGAAGCTGATCATCGGCGTGCTGATGGGCTTTTTGATCGACTTCATCTATCGAGCGGTTCACCATGGCAAGCACGATAAGATCGACATCCATCATATGTGCGAGCACGACCATTGCGGCTGCGGTAAGCAAACGGGTGGCATCTTGCGCAGTGCCACAGTGCACACTCTACAAGTGACCTTCTTCGTTTTTCTGATCACGCTTGCCATCAATGCACTCATCGCTGTAGTTGGCGAAAACACCCTCGCCTCGTTCTTGGATGCACAGCCCGCGCTCTCGATCGTTGCATCTGCCACTGTTGGTCTGATCCCAAATTGCGCAGCGAGCGTGGTCATAACCGAGCTGTTCTTAGAAGGCACCATCTCGACCGCCTCTATGATGGCTGGCCTGCTGGTCTCCGCTGGTATCGGGCTCTTGGTCCTTTTTCGCGCGAATGCATCCGCGAAGCAAAACATCGCAATCCTTGCACTCCTTTGGATCATTGGCATTCTGTGGGGGTTCATCTTTCTTGCGACAGGCATCACATTTCAATGACCATGGATCTAGTGCGATCATTTCCTCGTCTTAGCCATGGTTTTTTATTTCGATTGTTCAAATGCTCGAATCTAACCCGTATAATGGGCATACTCGACTGAAAGAACGCTGTCGAGGTTCGATTGCCCCACACGAGGAGTGAGCCCCATCAGCATGAAAGAAACAGAACGCGCAACCATTCTCATCGTCGATGATGCGATGATGAATCGTGCGCTGCTCTCCGATATCCTCTGCGATGATTACGACATCATCGAAGCAGAAGATGGCGAGCAAGCCATCGCGATCCTCCAGCGTCGAGCTGCTGACATATCGCTTGTAGTGCTTGATATGGTCATGCCCAAGGTTGATGGCTTCGGTGTGCTCGAAGCCATGAATAAGAATCGCTGGATCCAGTACATCCCCGTAATCGCCATCTCAGCCGAGACCTCCCCAGAATTCATTGAGCGCGCCTACAATCAAGGCGTGACCGATTTCATCAATCGCCCCTTTGACGCGCTCATCGTCATTCGACGCGTCAGCAATACGGTCAAGCTCTACGCTAAGCAGCGCCAGCTCATGAACATGGTCGCTAACGAGATCTTCGAAAAAGAGCGTAATGGCAACCTTATGGTCACCATCCTCTCCCATATCGTCGAATTCCGTAATGGCGAGAGCGGGCTTCATGTTGTGAACATCGGAAAACTGACCGAGATCCTGCTCAGTCAAATCGCGAAGCATAATACAGCGCATAATCTTTCCTATGCACAGCGAGACCTGATTGTGAAGGCTTCTGCCTTGCATGATATCGGCAAGATCTCCATCGATGAAAATGTCTTGAACAAGCCAGGCAAACTGACCGATGAAGAATTCGAGGCAATGAAGCAGCATACGGTCATCGGACACCAGATGCTCTCTGATGTGCCATTCCAAGACGAACCCCTCATCAAGATCTCATGCGAGATCGCGCGATGGCACCATGAACGCTATGACGGCCGCGGATATCCTGATGGCCTGAAAGGTGACGAAATCCCCATATCGGCACAAGTGGTCTCCTTGGCAGATGTCTATGATGCACTCACGAGCGAGCGCGTATATAAGCCCGCATACAGCCATGAAACCGCAATAGAAATGATCATGAACGGGGAATGCGGTACCTTCAGTCCGCTTCTCTTAGAGTGCCTACTCGAAGCGCAGGATACCATTCGACAAGAGATGTCGAAACCCGGCGAAGTCTTCGATAGCTATGAAGAGCTTCAGTCGATCGCGCCCGCCATCCAAAGCGCCGAAGCGCTTGACGTAACCGAATATGCACTCGGCCAACTTGAGCATGAACGTCAGAAGAACCACTTCGCTACAGAGATATCGCACCATCTGCAATTCGATTACGATTACGCCCTCGATATACTCTCCGTGCCCAATTGGGCAGCGAGGCGCTTCGATGTTCCAGCTCAGATACCTGATCCAGCTCATAACGAAGTCGTCATCAAGGCCATTGGGGACGATGTCATCCAGCGCTTCAGCGAAGCGATCAAGTCAACCACGCCACAAAACCCACTCATCAGGATGGATTGCCTCTTTCCTTATGATGACAATGTATACGAGTGCGCTATCATCGCGAAATCCCTTTGGCAACTCGACGATGATTCGCAGATCACAGGATTCGTGGGCAAGATCATTCGTATAACAGGACACGAAGAATGGCTTGAATCGCCCTTCGAGCTTTCCAATGGACGCGGCGTGACCCACATTCGCAACGTTACACCAGCAGAATAGGAAGACATCATGGCAGAGCAAATACCGAGTGAAGTGATCGAGACCCTCTACCAGATCGCTGGTGGCGATTATGCAGGCGTTATTGGACGATTGCGCACGAATGATCGTGTTGCAAAGTTCGTCACCATGTTCGCTGACGATGTAAGCTATGGCAATCTGGTCAACAATATGGCAGATGGCAACTGGGATGAGGCCTTCCGTGCAGCACATACTCTAAAGGGCGTTTCACGCGACATGGGCTTTATCGATCTTTCAGATTATGCCAGCGAGATCACCGAGGCACTACGTGCTCATGACCATGAACGTGCGAAGATGCTGCTCCCAACAGTCCAGGACGAATACAAGAAAGTAGCCGACGCCATCGCTATGTTCCGCTAGTTTTTGATCTGTCATCGGTAAACGTTCTCAAAAACACAATGGCCTGATCGAACGATCAGGCCATTTTTTATAAGTTCGATCCATTTCCTCGAAGATCACTGAATGCCTTCTGCAGCAAAGCGCTTCTCAAGTGCTTCTTGATGAATGCTGTACTTGAGCGCAACATCCTTCGCGATCTTTCCTTCTTTGACCAGATCGAACAAGCTTTGATCCATCGTACGCATGCCAGCCGCACCATTTGCCGCGATGACGCTGTCGATCTGGTGGGTCTTCTCTTCTCGAATGAGATTGCGAATAGCGGGATTAACGCGCATGACCTCGAACGCAGGAACGACCGAGCCATCCAAGCTCGGTACGAGCTGTTGACTGACGACCGCCTGCAAGACCATTGAAAGCTGCATGCGAATCTGACGCTGCTGATTAGCAGGGAATGCGTCAAGGATACGATCGACCGTGTTCGCGCCACCCGTAGTATGTAGTGTCGAGAAGATGAGCTGTGCCATCTCGGCTGCGGTGACTGCTGTACCGATGGTGTCTTGATCGCGCATTTCGCCGAGCAGGACGATATCAGGAGATTCGCGCATAGCAGAACGGAGCGCTTCGGAATAAGTAGCGATATCGGTCGGGATCTCTCGCTGAGTAACGATGCACTTATCGTGACGATGTACGTATTCGATCGGATCTTCCATGGTAATGATGTGGCCCGTTCGCTCATGATTCAAACGATCGATCATGCATGCAAGTGTCGTTGACTTGCCTGCACCCGCAGGCCCTGTTACAAGTACGAGGCCCTTCTCGAACTGCGCGCACGACATGACTTCTTCAGGGATGTTGTAATCTTCAGGTGTAGGCAGCGTGAAGGGAATGATGCGGATGATGGCCGAAAGCGATCCACGCTGACGAAATACATTCACACGAAAGCGTCCAAGTCCTGCAACAGCGAACGAATAATCGTCATCATGATTATGCGAACTCAGGAATGGTTCGATATCACGTCCCGCCAACCCATAGATCGCATGCACGACCTCGCTTGTGTCCGAAGGCATGAGAGGCGCATCCCAGCGCACCTGTCTTCCTTCGACTTGATAGGTAAGTGGCAAGCCTGCAACGATAAAAATGTCAGACGCATTCTGATCCACCATCTCTTGCAGTAATTCCCGAATCTTCATAGTAGTTCCTATCCCTTCGCGATGCTTTCGATCGAATTTACTTAGTCTTGCGGAGCTGACCAGAAGATCTTATCCGGATCTTCTTCGTTCCACTCCGTCGTTGCTCTCCATGCCATTATTTCATACGATGCCGTGCTAGGAATGGCCAGCTCAATATCGAGCGTTCGTCCGTTATCTTGCGCGAACGAGACACTGAGCATTCCGTTTTCGTAGCTTGATCCCTCCGGTAGCTCAAGCGTTGCAAGCGCTGATTGAACACTTCCGTTCGACTGTCGCGCCCGAGCGAGCGCCTCGTCAAGATCAGCCAAGAATACCTGAGCTTCTGTCTCGTTCGCATAGAGTGCAGTGGTCGCATCTCGCTGGCGCGTGGTGATCGATTCCTCTGCTTCCGAAGTGGTAACCGTGAGTACTGCCATGACCGCCAAACACAAAACGATGATCAAGACCAAGATACTGACCGGCCCGATGCGGACGGAGCCTTGTTTGCTCGCCATCATGCATCACCCGCTCTCACATAGCGCGCAGTCTCGAGTCCGTAGAAGGGCTTCGATCCTGTTCGCGCATTGCGATCGGTCACACTATAAACTTCGATAGTGGCCGTATAGAGCGTACCCGTCGAGCGTGGCTCGCTCTCTACGTCGGTATACACGACCAGGTCATCGATGATCTCTTTTTCGGGAATGCTTGTCGGATCGGCGCTAAAACGCTCGGCAGTGTTCGAGGCAAGATGAACAGCCTGAACGGTATTGCTATTGTTTTCACCCTGCTGATGTGCAACGGCGAACATCTCGATGAGCACTGTAAGGCACCCTGCCACCAATACGAGCAATACGAGCATCTCGATGATGAATGCTATGCCGGACCTGCTATGAGCTTGATTCTGTTCGGTCGAGCGAAAGAGCGGTTTCACGAACGACCCCCTTCCGCGCTGCGCAACGCCACATCAACGCTGCCGCTATCGGTACGGATAGTGAGCAATCCATTTTCATACGTGAAATCAAAAAGCTCGGAATCGAAGAGTGTGATGGCTTTTTCAGGAGCGTACTCGCTTCCCTCGAGGGCATACTCCTGCAGGATGGAGCCGTTGAAAGCATAGATGCGCGTCTCGTAGCTTCCTACCCCATCGACCGATTCGCGCAAAACCAACGCGTCGCCTTCGGGACCTTCACCCACCAGCACCGCATCGTACATATCGTTCGTGTGAATAGTGTTCGCAAGAAATGACTGTTCGAGGCGCTCGGTACTCTCGCTTGAAGCCATAGTGTTGAGTGCCTGATAAACGTTAATGCCGACCAAAAAGGAGATAAGCAGCATGATGATAAACAATCCAAAGAGCACCGCAGCGAATGCGCGGTTCGTGGACATGCTCATAGGAGCCTTGTGGTCACGCAAGGCAGCAGGCGTGAATACACCATGCCGCTGATCGGCTGCATCTTGCAGCACGAAGCTCTTTGAACCCGCATCGCTACCAGACAAACGCGGAAGCGCGATGGTGCTATTTCGGCTCGAGCGCTTCATCGAGGCATCACCACAACACTAGGAACCGTATTGCTCGCGAGTACCTCATAGATGACCACGTAATCATCGTGGTTGATGCGCAGATCGTAATTGTCTTCAAGATAGGCAAGATTCGTTGGGAACGAGCCTTCGATAGCAGCGCACTGCATAGCTGAATTGAGGATCGTATTGCGAATAGATGCGGCGCCTTGGTTCTTCGCATTCGCGAAGATGAGATTGAGCGCAATACAGAAAACCACTGCAAGCGCGCACACGACAACGACTACGCAGATGACACGTCTGCGTATTCTTGTTCGCTGTTGCTGTGTCGGTTCCGTATACACTCGAGTGCCCCTTCGTAGCGCCTCGTTTGCGCTAGCCGATCGATCCCATCACACCGATGAGCGGCAACATGACCGAAATGAGCGTTGCGCCGACCGCAACGGTAAGGAATGCGGCCATGATAGGCTCGACACTGTCGATCACACCATCGATGTCGGAGATCGCTTCATTGAAGAATAGCGAAGCGAGCTGGATGAGAATGCCATCAAGGCTGCCTGAGCGCGATGCGACCGTGAGCATGCGGATGTACACCGGATCGAAGAGTTCGACCTCACTGACTGCTTGTACGATACTGCGCGGATTCTCGCTATCGATCATAAGATCATAAGCTTTGGAAACGTTTTCTTGCAGCCGCTCATGCGTGACGGTGGCAAGCGATGCATTCATAGCTTCGTCAGTATTAAGACCAGAAGCAACATAGATCGCCAAAGCGGAGACGAAGCGCGAAAGTGCTAATTCATACATCGCAGATTTCGTGAGCGGAAGCTTCTCGAAGAGCTTCAGAAGGGACTGGCGGCCGTTCGAGAAACGGGTCATGATGGTGGCAATAAGGAATACAACGGCACAAACCAGCGTGATGGCGAGAGCTACCCATCCAATGCCGATCGCGACGCTGACCTCATTGAACGAACCTGTTGTGAGCGACCCGGAAAGACGCTCATACACCCCGATGAACACCGGAAGGATGACGATGACAGCAAAGAGGAGGATCACGCTCATGATACAGAGCAGTGCGGTCGGGTAACCGATGCTCGACGCGATCTTGGTGAACAGACGCGACTCTTCACTATAGTAAACGCTCAAGCTGCGCA
>OLRI01002327.1_pt1 | contig 13490 bp, 10 predicted proteins | sample 1672871 | NCBI WGS metagenome assembly OLRI01 (sample SAMEA3136732, study PRJEB25190) | human gut metagenome
CAACAACCACACCGTCTGCCTCTGCTCCAGTTGCGGTTTTTACAATGTTCTTGGTTTCCACAACCTCGGTCAGATTGTTTTGCTCATCCATCTTGCAGATACCGCGAGTCACACCGCCATTATCAGACAGGGTATTCTTCAGCACGAAACCCGCCATGCAGGACTTGCCGCCATTCACCAGATACTCATGGACAGCCTTAAAGCCTTCCTTGCCATAGTAATCGTCGGCGTTGATGACGATAAACGGAGTCTTGATGACATTCTTCGCTGCAAGCACAGCCTGACCTGTTCCCCAAGGTTTTGTACGACCTTCCGGCAGAGTTCCCGGGATATCATTGATATCTTGGAAAGCATAGTCAATTTTCAAAGGTGTAATCAATCTTCCCACATTGGCATTCATGGTAACGCGGATTCCCGGATACTCCATTTCATCCATGATATTGGAAACATCTTTAACCTCAAAAGAAACACCATCGTCAAGGTCGATGTCTTTGACCTGATTGACAACTCGCAGAGCATTGGTGCCGACCATTTTGCCCTCATCCACTCATGTCCATCCGGGTTCAGATACACAGTTCCACCCAGTTTATGGATTTCTCTGTAAAAATGACTAGCAAAAGGCCCAATGCGGCAAGCCATGATGTAAACAATCGGATGCGGGATATGGTTTTTCTTGATATGTTCGCAACAAGCCTTTAGTGCAGCAACATCATAATAAATTGCCTGCGCAGGCCCAATCTGAGGAACATCAATTTTGAAGCAGTGGGCATTGTGGAATTCAAATTCGTGGTCGTTGATTTTTGTCACGCCATCAAATTTGCTCTCATCCATGCAGCCATCGCCATTGGCTTTGCAGGCAACATGATATTTGATGTTTTCTTTATTCTGGTGATACTCTGTGAGCTTGTAGACAAAGGTCTCATAACCTCCGTAAGCCCCCAATGACTTCGCGCCGACAAGGTATACGTGCTGCACTTCTTTTTTTGAATTCATTCCTCTATTCCATCCTCACATTTTATCGCTAATGTTGCATCTATTCCCTTATGGATAAAAACAAACCTACGGCGGGTCGCACAAAGGCAATCCACCGTAGGCTTGAACTCTCCTTCAATCTTTATTTGCTGCTCCTTTTTGTGGGTCAAAACAGAGCTTCCAAAAGCCTCCTACATATAACCCCGGATTTTCCGTATCTTGCAGTCTTTTCAACAAATAAAACTTTTGAAGGACAACTCAAGCCTTGAAAACCCTTTAGTTATCGTAGTTTTTCTTGGTTGACCCTATTATATCTCTAGCCCCTGTACCCGCAACTGCAATTTTCATATGGTTCCCGCCTTGTTTTGTATTTTTGCTTTGCTTATGCTTATATGTTAACCGTACCATCCAACCAGCCAACGGCTTTACCGTCCCTGTTCAGAACAGGGCCAACACAAACCGCTGCATATAAAATACAGAAAGTACCGCAATTTCAGACTGTCAAAAAAAATTTTGCAGAGGCGCATTGTGCGCCCGATACCATTTACCCTGTGAGCAGCCCAGCGAATGACTTTCATTCGTTGAATTATTAGGGTGTATCTGAAACGTCGAAAATATCGTCTGTTTCTACAAACGCAAAATCCTGCTTGTGTTTACGAAATATCCGTCATTTTCTTTGTTTTCAGATACACCTTCGAGAAACGTTATCCACCCCTACATACTCTATTAAGAGAAAGACACCTTTTTCGACACATTGCACACTTTTATTTATACATATTTTTGTTTTTATTATATCATAGTCCCCGCCAAAATGAAACACCTCACCCCCGATGAACAAACCTATTTGCGTTTTGTCTGATTTTCTCTTCGCACTTGGCAACCCCATGTTCCGCGTGCTATACTGAACCCAAAGAGACAAGATTCCTATCTGTAAAAGGTCCTGCCTGTTCTCCGCCGGATCCTTCTTGTTTGCCATATGTATTTTTATTATCGTTTATACAATATGTATCTTTCATAAACTGTATTAAGCGAGGTAACCTCCATGCCTGCTTCTCACCATTCACTTTCCCTTACCCCGCTGCGGGTTCTCGCCTGCCTGGCGCTGCTTTCTGTTGTGGCAGCTGGCATTGCCATCACTGTCATTTTGTCCCAAAGCACCAACCCCATGTTTTCCATCCGGCGGGAAGTCATCGTCCCCGATTTGTCTGGCATGGACTGGCAGCAGGCCCAGGGTGAACAGAGCGCCGCCCAGCTTTCCATCGTGTGGGATACCCGCTACTCTGCCCAAGCGGAAGGCATCGTCATCGCCCAAAAGCCCACCGCGGGCAGCACCGTCAAACAGGGGCAAAAACTCATACTGTCCGTCAGCAAAGGGCCAAACACCATCACCGTACCGGATTTGAAAAGCCAGAACCGTTCCGATGCCATCCAGACCCTGCGGGACGCCGGTTTTACCGTTTCCGTCGATTATATCCGCAACGATCCCACCCTGCAGGCCGATACCGTTATTCTGCAATCTCCTGCCGCCGGCACCGCACTGGAAGCCGGGGACTGTATTACCCTTACCGTTGCCCGTGCCGTACCAGACCCGTTCCGCCAGGTGCCGTCCCTGCTGGGCATGTCGGTCGCCGAAGCGCGCCGCCGCCTTGCCATTGTGGAGCTGCTGCCCACTCTGACCCCCTCCAATCTGACCGAGGGCACCATCACCGCGCAGGATCCCCTGCCCGGCACCCTTTTGCACCGCAACGCCCATGTGCGGCTTGTTGCAAAATAGTTTGTCGCACCATCGTTAAAAACAAGTTTTCTTTAGAAAAATCAAAAAAAATCCTTGACTTTCCGCTGCCGTATGCTATAATAAATGAGCACTTGAGGTTAGGCGCTCCGCCAACCGCCTGTGAACTGAATAAGATGCGCTGGTAGCTCAGCTGGATAGAGTGTCTGACTACGAATCAGAAGGCCGGGGGTTCGAGTCCCTTCCAGCGCACCAAGAAAAGTCTTACGATAATCCGTTAAATAGCGGTTAAAATCGTGAGGCTTTTCTTTTTTATCTTTATTCCCGGCGGGGTGGAATGTGCCTTATTTGTGCCTTATGCCTTCAAAAAGTGCCTTGAATTTTTCCTCACAACTACAAAAGTAACCCCGGCGGGCCCATGATGGAAACCGCCGGGGTTTTGGTTTATGTTTGTTATGTAGAGGAAAAGCTTTTGCGTAACCCGTTCGCTTTTCTGGGTTCTGGCCTATTTACTTATAAAAACTCTGCATCATCAACATATCTGCAGGTGGTTCCACATATTTTTGAACTTCAGCATCTGCCGTATGTGCAGCGGCTAAAAACTTAGAGGCGTTTGCGTAAATCGTCTGCGCAGCCTGCAAGCGAATCTGTGCGCTGTTTTTCTCGTCCTTCATAATCTCCACAGTAGCCGCAATAGCTTCTCCTAGCTGCTGTTGCAGTGTGTACGCTGCCTGTCGTAGCACTCCCGCCACTGTTGCATTATAAATATTGCGATAGCTTTCCTTGTTCATACGCTCGTACAGCGTCCGGGGCGACGCCCCTAAAGCCTGCGCAGCATCTTTGATAGTTCCATGCTGCATAATCGCCGCTACAATCTGTTCATCGGATAACGTCTTTTGGCTCATGGCTCAGCCTCCTTTTCGTTCGTGGGGTAGATAAGGCGCAAAATGTGAATTGCCCCCTCCCCCTTCTTTTCTGCTTTTGGCCGCTTTCTTCTGTTCGTCCGGGGTTCAATGCTCTTAAAGCTGCATTTTCTTCCCCTTTTCAGGTGCAAAAACATGTCTAAAAACATTCTTTAAGTGCCTTTTTTCCACTTTATAGGGCAAACAGTATGCAAAAAGCGGCCTTTTTCGGCATTATTCAAGGACCACATGCTTACAAAACCTCTTTTAGTTCTCTCGCAAGCTTGAATGCAATGCGAAAGCCGTTTTCAAATGCCTGTTGTTCCCCTACATGGGCATATTCAAGCGTTGCAAACCACAATTCTTCCCGTTCCTCTTTATTCATCGAGCTTGCCAGCTCTTGCCACTTGTCTGACACCACGCAAGTTTCTTCTGGGTTCGGGTGGTTCCACCGTTCATCACACCACGATTCATAAATCTTACGAATCTCTTCACACATGCTATTGAACCTCCTTTTTGCTTATATGCTATTAAGCTGGTTTATTATCTTTTGCCGCTTTTCCTCTGTTCCATCATCCGGCAATTCGCCAACTTTCTTTTTAGTATTTTTTCTTTAACCTTCTCATTAACATTTACATTCTCATTTTCATTAACATTTACATTGGGTTTTTCAGTTTGCAAACCGGTGGTTTCTTGTTCCTGTAAACCACTGGTTTTTGCAGGCCGCCCCCCTTTCTTCCCATCTTCGTACTTTTTATTGTTAGAATCGAGCTGAGGTTTCACCAAAAGCCAGCATTGCAGAACAGTTTTATTCAGGTCTTGGGGCTCTTTTCCGCTAATTCCGTACTCAATTATTGCATCATAGAACGCAAGTCTGTTCTGCTTTGACATTTTTTATGGCATTGCGCGGTGTTGCTTTTGGATTCTTCCCGGCAGGGCACTGGAAAATGGGGTGCCCTGATGAAAACGGTGGATGGTACACATTCACAAACCCCGAAAGGTGTGTTATTATAGTACCATCAATAAATGGAAGGGAGGGCGGCGGATGTTCAGCATTGCAGGGATTGACCTGTTGGAGCAGGAACTTTTGGACCATGAACGCACCCTCCTTGAGATTTTGCTTCAGGACAAAACCACCAAGAAAAACATCATCTGGGCAACCGATGATTACGCCGAACTGGGCGAACCATACAGCTTCAAAAAAGAAATCCTGCCGGAACTGGTTACAGGCGAACAGGACAGTCTGATCCTGCCCAGAGTGGAAAAAGCACTGGAGCACCAGACCAACCGCACCCGTGACAAAGCAGAGGTATTTACCCCCAGTTGGATCTGCAACGCACAAAACAATCTGGTGGATGAGCAGTGGTTTGGCAGGAAGGATGTTTTCAACATCCAGAAGGAGATGTCGTGGAAAGCAACGGCTGACAAAATCGCTTTCCCGGACGACCGTCAGCACACATGGCAGAAATATGTGGATGCACAGCGGCTGGAAATCTCCTGCGGCGAGGCTCCCTATCTGGTAAGCCGCTACGACACCGTAACGGGCGAAACCATTCCCATTTCCCAGCGCATTGGCCTGCTGGACCGCAAGCTGCGTGTTATCAGCGAAAACACGGATACCGAAGAAGAATGGCTCACATGGACGAAGCGGGCGTTCCAGAGCGTGTACGGCTTTGAGTATCAGGGGGACAGCCTGCTGCTGGCACGGGAAAACCTGTTTGTGACTTTTGTGGAAGTTTACCGGGAACGCTTTGGCAAACTTCCCCACCTGCGGCAGATGAAGGTGATCGCCAACATCATTGCGTGGAACCTCTGGCAGATGGACGGCACAAAGTATGTGGTTCCGGGCAGCTGTAAGGAAAACAAAATTGAAATTATCAGCTGGTTCGGCACCGAAGAACAAATTGACCTCTGCCCCGGATGCAAAAGCGGAAATATCCGGGCGCACAACGGGATTTACAGCATCATAAAAGACTGGCGCTCCAATCAGACAATGACGTTCCTTTCGATGGTGAGGGGAGGAAGTGCAAATGGCAGCGTATAAACCAACCATGTCGTATCGGTTGATTTACATCTTTACGATTCACGATGCCCAGCACGAGGGCTACTGGAAGATCGGAAAGACAAATTTTGACAGCGTGAACAGCTACAAACAGCTTCCGCCCAACTGTGCGGAGCTGAATTGTGCTGCCCGTGACCGCATCGACCAGTATACCAAGACGGCGATGGTTGAATACGACCTGCAATATACCGAGCTGGCACGCAGAACTGTCACCTTCCCGGATGGTACGACCGATACGGAATTGTTTGATGATGACGATGTCCATAACGTGCTGTACAATTCTGGCTTTTCGGCCCGGAAGTTCTCCAATTCCAATCAGGACAGCGAATGGTTTGAGGTGCCGCTGTCCGTTGCCATTCGTGCGATTCAGGCGGTAAAAGAGGGACGCACGGCTCTGACCGCTGCCGAAAAGAGTGAGGGGCAGATCGGCTTTCTGCCGCAGACTGTCCCTGCTGCGCCCCAAAAGAGAGCCATTACCCTGCGTGACGAGCAGATGGACTGCGTCAATCAGACGCTGCGGGTGTTCCGCAAGCAAAACTCGATGCTCTGGAACTGCAAGATGCGTTTCGGCAAGACGGTCACGGCCTATGCGCTCATCAAAAAAGCAGGATACCAGAAGGTGATCGTTGTCACCCACCGCCCGGTGGTGGAAGATGGCTGGCGCAACGATTTTGACCTGATTTTTGGCGAAGGAGACAACCGTGCTTTCCTGAAAAAAGACCGTTTCGATACGGATTCGTCCGTTTACGATGCGGCAATGGATGCACGCAACGATGCAAACCTGACAGCCTACCAGAATTCCGGCAAGGCGTTTGTTTACTTTGCCTCCATGCAGGACCTGCGCGGCTCTCAGCGGGCAGACGGCAAGTTTGACAAGAATAACGCCGTTTTCGATATGGACTGGGATCTTGTGATTTACGATGAAGCCCACGAGGGCACCCAGACCCAGCGAGGGCAGAAGGTGCAGTCTCTGCTGGAAGCGGAAAAGAACGGCAAGGCTCCCAAGGTTCTGCAGCTGTTCGGCACACCGTACAATCTGATGCAGAAGTACGAGAACAACGTCTACACATGGGACTACGTCATGGAGCAAAAGCGCAAGCGGGAGTGGGACACCCTGCACCCCGGCGACCATAACCCCTATGCGGACCTGCCGGAACTTCGCATCCTGACCTTCGACCTTGGGAAAAGTCTGCCCACCTCCTACCGCTACGAGACCTTGGAGATGGCGTTCAACTTCACCGAGTTTTTCCGGGTGTGGACGGGAGACCCTGCACGGGATTTCCGTCCTCTGCCGGCTGGCGCACAGGTGGGTGATTTTGTCCACGAGGCCGACGTGCGCAGCTTTCTGGACCTGATTTCTTCGGAGAACCCGGAGAGCAACTACCCCTACTCCACGCCGGAGTACCGGGAGATGTTCCGGCATACCCTCTGGATGGTTCCGGGCGTGAAAGAAGCCAGTGCCCTGAGCAGGCTGCTGAAAGACCACCCAGTGTTTGGTGCGTATAAAGTTGCTAACGTTGCAGGCGACGGCGATGCCGAAATGCCCTACGACAACGCCCTGACGCTGGTAAAGCAGGTCATCAAGGCGAACCGCTATACCATTACCATTTCCTGTGGCAAGCTGACCACCGGCGTGACGGTGCCGGAGTGGACGGCTGTGATGATGCTGACCGGGTCGGCAAGCACGGCTGCGTCCGGCTATATGCAGACCATCTTCCGGGTGCAGTCGGCAGGAGTGCTGGACGGCAAGCAGAAGGAACGCTGCTACGTCTTTGATTTTGCCCCGGACCGTGCCCTGAACGTGATTTCTGAGGTCAACCGCATTACCAAGCGGGGTCGGACCAACGAGGAGCAGAACCGGGCGGCACTGGGCGAGTTTTTGAACTTCTGCCCGGTGATTGCGGTGGACGGCACCCAGATGACTGCATACAGCGTCTCCAGAATGATGCGGCAGATCAAGCGTCTGACGGTGGATAGAGCCATCAAGAGCGGCTTTGACGATGAATCGGTCTACAAACAGGACACCGGCATCGTCATGGACGAGGACGATGTGCAGCTGTTCCATACCCTGTCGGACAAGCTCAGCGAGCAGAAAGCCGCCAAAAAGGAAACCAAAGTCCACATCAACCATCAGGGGCTGACGGGCGAGGAATACGAAAAGGCAGACAAGATTTCCAATAAGCCCAAGCGGGAGCGCACCAAAGAGGATGATGACCTGCTGAAAAAGCTGCAAGAGCAGAAGAAAGAGCGGGAAAAGGTCATCCGGCTGCTGCGGAATGTGTCCATCCGCCTGCCCCTGCTGATTTACGGTGCTAAGGTGGACCTGACCGAGAGCATCAAGATGGCAGACTTCATCACGCTGGTGGATGAGGAATCTTGGCAGGAATTCATGCCCAAAACTGTGGACAAGTCTCTGTTCCGCAAGCTGCTGAAATACTACGACGAGGATGTGGTCAGCGGGGCGGGTCTGCGCATCCGCCGCATGGCAAAGGCTGCGGACGAGCTGCCGCCCACCGAGCGTGTGAAGCGCATTGCCGAGATCTTCAGCCACTTCCGCAACCCCGACAAGGAAACCGTTCTGACCCCGTGGCGGGTGGTGAACCTTCATCTGAGCAACATGGTGGGCGGTTACTGCTTCCTCAACGAGCAGTTCGACTCGCAGGATGTTCTGGAGGAGCCTCGTCTGGTGGATCAGGGGCAGGTCACTGAGGATATCTTCCTCAACCCGGAGGCACGGATTCTGGAAATGAACTCCAAATCCGGCCTGTATCCCCTGTATATGGCATACAGCCTGTACGCCATGAAGCTGCCCGGCCCGGAGGACAAGCTGCCGCTGGAGCAGACACAGGCTCTCTGGCAGGAAACCGTGGAGCGGCAGATCTTTGTTCTGTGCAAGACCCGGATGGCAGAAAGCATCACCCGGCGGACGCTGGTGGGCTATCAGGATTGGACGGTCAACACCACCTACATTCCGCACCTGCTGGAACGGATGGAAAACGACCCGCAGCGTCTGGCAAAGAAGCTGGAAAAGCCAGAAACCTGGAGAAAGAACGGAGAACCAATGACTTTTGATGCAATCGTAGGAAACCCGCCTTATCAAATTGCGGACGGTGGCAACAACGCTAGTGCAATGCCAGTGTACCAGAGGTTTGTAGAACTTGCGACAACTATTGAGCCGCATTATGCTTCTATGATTATGCCTTCTCGTTGGTATTCTGGTGGTCGAGGATTGGATGACTTTCGTGCAAATATTATGAATGACACCAGAATGCGGGTGCTTTATGATTATGCGAGTTCGGATTATTGCTTCCCAGGCGTTGATATTTCGGGCGGTATTTGTTACTTTCTGTGGGATAAAGACTATGATGGTCCTTGTACGGTGACAAATGCCGAAAGTCAAATTGCACACAGCGTAAAGCGCTATCTAAACGAGTTCCCAATTTTGGTTCGTTCTAATGCGGCAATTTCAATTATTGATAAGGTTGCAAGAAGAAAAGAGCAAACGCTTGATACATTTGTCAGCAGTCAAAAACCGTTTGGCCTGCGGACATTTGCCCGCCCTGACGAAAATGGTGACCTCACTTTGCGTTGGAATGGTGGAAAAGGACCGATTTCTAGCGATAAAGTTACCGGCGGAACAGAGCTCATTGATAAGTGGAAAGTAATTGTTTCCAGAGTTTTGTATGAGCATGGTGGAAAGGCAGACAAGAATGGTCAGTCTCGAATTTTGTCGATTCTTGAGATGTTGGGTCCCAAAGAGGTATGTAGCGAAACATATATCGTCGTGAACAGTTATGATACAGAAGCGGAAGCCGCTGGCTTGTATTCCTATCTCAAGACAAAGTTTGCACGATTCCTTATTATGCAGGCGACATCTTCTATTATGATAACACGCGGGTGCTTTATGTTTGTTCCTGTACAGAACTTTACGGAAGAATGGACGGACGAAAAGCTGTACAAGAAGTATGAGCTGACGGAAGATGAGATTGCGTTTATTGAGAGTACGATTAGAGTGATGGAATAAAGGAGTTGTTTTATTATGAGTGATATGTATGAACAGCTAAAAATGGATGTGGCAGATCCGATGCCAGAGGATAAATTTGATAGCAGTGAACCATATAATGAACAGGAAGAAGATATTTCGGGCCTAAATAAGATGGATCTATCTTATATGGCAATTAGCGGAACAGATTGGACAGCGGATACCATTGTTAATCAAATCCGTAAGGGAAATATTTTGCTTTCTCCGTATTTTCAAAGAAGGGATGCGTGGAGCCCTAAAATGAAAAGCCGCTTTATAGAGTCTCTTTTTCTAGGACTTCCTATTCCACAAATCATTCTGGCCGAAAATAAAGAAAAAAAAGGAACCTACATTGTAATTGATGGCAAGCAGCGACTTTTAAGCTTGCAACAATTTGTGGAAGGAGATGATGATGGAAAAAAGCTCAAACTTATAGGACTGGAAGTTAAGGAAAATCTAAATAAAATGACCTATGAGGAAATTCAAAACAGCGAATACTGCGATGAAATAGATGCCTTTAACAATCAAACAATTCGTACGGTTGTTGTAAAAAATTGGCCGTCTGTTGAAGTTCTTTATCTTCTCTTTTTGAGATTAAATACAGGTAGTGTCAAGCTTTCTCCGCAGGAACTCAGACAAGCTCTGTATCCTGGAAAATTTATTGATTATGTAAATAGAACTTCTTCTACTTGTGCGGAATTGAAACAAATGCTTAATATTAAAAAGCCAGACTTCCGTATGAGAGATGTGGAAATTTTGATCCGATACTTTGCTTTTGTAGTGTTTGCAAAAGATTATTCAGGCAGTATGCAGCAGTTTTTGGATAACACTTGCAATGAACTAAATAAAGTATGGGATAATAAGTGTGCAGAAATTGAGAATCTTTATGAGCAATTCCGAATGGCTGCACAAATAACATTCAATATTTTTGGTAAAGACGCTTTCCACAAATTTAAGGCAGGCAATTACGAAACAAAAATAAACCGTGCCGTTGCCGATATTATGCTTTTCTATTTTTCTAATCCAGATATTCGAGCGGCCATTCCGGGACATGAGGAACAAATCAAATCAAAATTTGAAGCACTCTCGACTGGGCGAATGGAATTTTTAAGCGCGATTGAAACAACTACTAAAAGTATGCAATCTGTGACGGAACGTTTTAATACTTGGGCAGCAGCTTTAAGCGAAGAACTTGGCCTGAAAGTGAAATCTCCTTATAGTGAAAACTAACGAGGATTAGTGTGATGGCAACAGAATATTACGGCACTCTTTGCGATCGATTTAAAAAGCTGAAGCTTGCATTCTTGCCAAAAGAATTTTCGCCCACCGGAGAATATGACGACTGTGTTTTTGAACATACCCGTGCATATAAAGCTATGACTCACGCAGAATTGGAATCTTACTTTGAGGAAACAGGAAAAGCCATCGCCAAAAAAGCATGGGAGGAATGGAAAGAAAATCAAATAGCATCGAGAGTTTTAATTGCACTCGTAGTGTTTCAATCAAAAACAGAAAGTATTCCGGAGTCAGTTGGTAAAAATTCGTCTAAGGACGAAAGAAATCTAAATATGCGAGTTCAAGATGCGTATACGAGTTACATTAAATATATAAATGGAGCTAATAACGGTATAAAAGAGAAAAATCTTTTGCATATTTTTCTTCCACTAGGACTAGAACCAAGTGATTTTCCGGAAGAACTTTTAACAACTTGTGATAGTTATGGTTCGGAACGAGGGGAGATTGTTCACAAAACTCGTACCAAACAAATTTTGCAGCCAGCAGAAGTTAATCAATCGGCAGAAAATATACTAAAGCAGGTCGAAAAATTAGATGCTCTTTTGGAAAAGTATTTGTGAGTTATAACTGCTTTGTGCAAAAACAAAAAATGACGTTTTCTATAAAAACTAAAATGATTTGAGAAGGGGGGAACCCAACAATGACCGAACAAGCACTCCGCAAAATGATTGCTGCCGGGGAAAGCACCCGGCAGGAGTTTAAGTCGTGGGTGAAGTGCAAGGACTACCGGCAGCGGAAAGAGCTTGCGGTGAAAAGTGCGGTTGCGCTGGCAAATACAAAGGGCGGCGTTCTGCTGTTTGGCGTGGAAGATGACGGCACCATTACGGGCTGTCCCAAGAGCGACCCGCAGGCACTGATGGAAGCCATCTACGATATGACCCGGCCCAGCCTGTTTACCGAAATCGAGCCGGTGGAAACCTCTGACGGCGTGGTGCTGGTGGTGTCGGTGGAGAAATCCAATTCTCATGTTGCCACCACCGGCGGCATCTATTACAGACGGCTGGGGAACGTGACAAAGCCCGACTACCCGGCAAACGATGTGTACTCCCCTGCCGATAACCCGGATTTTTCGGCAAAGATCGTGGAGGGCGCAACCGAAAGCGACATTGACCTGCTGGAAGTGTACCGCCTGAAAGAGAAGCTGCGGATTCGGGATGCAGGCTCTGCCCTGCCGGACTTGGCAGATACCACCTTTCTGGACAACCTGAACCTGATCCGCATGGACAAGGACGAAGTGCGTGTAACGGTGGCAGGGCTGCTGTTTGTGGGCAAGGCGGCTTCCATTGCCCGGTTGCTGCCGCAGGCAGAGGTGATCTACCTCCATTACAGCGACGAAGCGCAGACGGAATACGACAACCGCATGGATATGCAGGAGCCGGTGATCTCGATTCTGGATAAGCTGACCGAGCGCATCCGCACCTATAACCGCCTGACCAATGTGCAGGTGGGGCTGTTCCGGCTGGAGGTGTACGATTTCTCCGAAGCGGTTTTTCAGGAGGCGTTGCTGAATGCGCTGGCGCACCGCTCCTATGAGGATATGGCACCGGTCTACGTCAAGCACTACCCCACAAAGATCGTGATTGAGAACCCCGGCGGCTTTCCGGGGGACATCAACGAAAGCAACATCATCACCCACCAATCCATTCCCCGGAATAAGCTGATCGCCATGACTCTTCAGCACCTGAAGTATGTGCAGCGTTCCGGGCAGGGCGTGGACATCATGTTCCAGAGTATGCTCACCGAGGGCAAGCCCTACCCGGAGTACGCCAGCACGGCCAACTCCGTCCGGCTGACCCTTCGTAGCACGATAGAAAACCAGAACTTCGTGCGTTTCATCGCAGAGACACAGGATAAGCGGTCCAAGATGTTCACGCTGTCGGAGCTGATGATTCTGCACTATCTCCGGGAGCACCAGAAAATCACCCTGAAGCAGGCGGCAAAGACGATTCAGGAAACCGATGACAACGCCCACAAGGTTCTGAACGCTCTCCGGGACGAGGGGCTTCTGGAACTCAACGGCAAGACCTATATGCTGTCCCTCAAGGTCTACGAAACGGTGAAAACCGATGTGGCCTATGTGCAGGATAAGACGGTCAGCCAGATTCAGGCAAAGGATCGGATTCTTGAATATCTGAAGCATAAGCCGTCGATTACGAATCAGAAAGCACAAGAGCTGTGTGGGTTTAATAAGAATCAAACCTATTATATCCTGCATCAGATGTGCAAGGACGGAATCTTGCAGCCTGATGGCGTAGGCCGAGGAACGAAGTACAAAAGCGTGAAGTGAAAATTTACGCTGACTTTTACGCTGAAAGTTTGATTTGCGCTGAATTTACGCTGACTTTCCGGGATTTACGCTGAAAATACGCTGACTTGGCATGGTTTACGCTGAATTTACGCTGAAAACGCGCGCCGCGCGATTAGCGGTTTTACCGCGCGTTTTCTGTGGCTCAATCTTCCAGCCTGCCGTGGTCACATCCCAGCGACAGGTAGTGCTCCATCTCC
>OLRI01002328.1_pt1 | contig 13476 bp, 6 predicted proteins | sample 1672871 | NCBI WGS metagenome assembly OLRI01 (sample SAMEA3136732, study PRJEB25190) | human gut metagenome
CTCCTGAGGCTTCAAAGCTATATCTCAACGACGTGTTTAGAAGGCACAATGTTAGGAAATGGGATATTTGTGATTGTGGTTTCACTAATTTTAGGAATTTCGTGAAGGATACAGGAGTGGATTCTTGTTTTTTTTATATATCAAAAAAAGGAAAAGCAATTAAAATAGATGATAATTTCCCTTACTTAGAGAAATTCAAGGAATTAAAAAATGAAACTCAGTGTAGTTATCCTAAGAATGCTGATGAGATTGCTATATCTGATATAAGCGCTGAGATCTTATTTCATAGTACTGAGTATAGACTAGATTCGTACGATGATTTCCATAGGAATGATTTAAAGTCAGTCGATGATTTGATTGGAAAAGAATATCAAGGAAAGAAGATTGTCGGAATCTTCTCCGCAACCAATCATGAACTGGATGGATTTTTAAAGAATCACTCTCTTCTTAAGGTGGATGGTCAAGATCAAAATCTTAGTGAAAGGGATAAATCTTTTTTGAATGGAGAGTTTCTATCTGGTTACGTATATGTCTCAAAAGATTGTGAAGAAGAAAAAACAAATGTTGTGAATGGATTTGTTAGTTTTTTATATGAAATCAAAGGTAACATTAAGGAAGATATGGATTTCTTAAACGATATTGATAAGGAGAGTTTAGCTGATGCTCCTGATACTCGAATATCTACATCTATGTCTTATAAACTTGAATATAAAAAGAATTATATTATGTTTTCCGCTATTCCTTCTTTGATAGAAAAATTAATTTATTTAGCTTTATTTATCATCAGTATTTTTATAACCTGGTCATTGCTTTATTCAGCTATAAAAGATTTAGATCATAATTTAGGAATACTAAAGTCTTTGGGATGCTCTAAATGCGGGCTTTTGACTATTGCATTGTTATTAAGTTTTGGAATCAGCATCTTGGAGTTTTTATTAGTCTTGTTTGGAATAGGAATAATAGATTCTTGTCTCGATGGACTTTATTTTTATGTTCCTTTGCTTTTAATTAAAATCGATTATATTTTGCTCTTGTTGTTATTTGTGATTGTGGTTGGATTAATTCCTTCAATTAGTGCAATAGTAAAGTCTATTACTAAAAAGCCAATTAAAGTTATAAATAGTGAAGACTAAAAATATTTATTGCTAAAAAATTAATGCTATATTAAGTAATAATTTGAATTTTTTCAATTATTAGTTAACCTCTCTACATATTTAAGATTAATTAAAGTAAAAACCTAAATAAATAAGAATATAATTATCTCTGAATGATATAATTATGCGGTTTTCAGCAATAGGAGATTTGAAACGATATGTTCATTAAGAAAAAAGCTTTAATTACCACTGTTTCATTGCTTTCTTTGTTATTGACTAGTTGTGGTCAGAGAGCAAATAGTGGAAATGGTAGCAACACTGGTGATATTCAAGTCGATACAGATGCCAGTGGATTAGCTACGGTTAGAATTTATAAGAATAACGATTATTCTTCCAATGGTAGATTTGTTCCAGCTGATAAGGTGGATCTTGAATTAAATTATAACGATTTGTCTGGAACTCTTTCTAACAACAAGTCAGTCATGCCTTCTTTAGGCGATGCTAATCTTTTAGTAATTCCTGTTCATCTCCCTGGTGGAAATGAATACAAGACTGATAAGGTTAAATCTGATATTGAGAAGGTTTTCTTCGGAGACAAAGATGACTCTTCTTTAGGATTTAAATCGGTCAAGCAATACTATAGTGAAGCAAGTTATGGAAAGTTTAATTTGAGTGGAACAGTCACTGATTGGTTCGATGCCACTACATTAGTCTCTGATGTCAAAGACATAACTTCAGGAACTGAAGGAACGATCGTGAATAAAATATTGAGAGGTGCAGTGGATTGGGCTGGCTCTTCTCAAGGAATAAATCTAAAAGATTTTGATAATAATGAAGATGGAAACATCGACGGTGTTTATTTAGTCTACGATCATTTGGATTGGACGACAGAAAACTACATTCAACACGAATCTAATCCTCAGTTTGATTCTTCCACTTTGAATCAAGCTTTTTGGAATTTCACTTATTGGGATTTCTATTCTGAATCTAAAAATGATAAGCCTGCAACTTCCGGCTTCTCATGGTCTAGTTTCGATATGATGTACACATCATATTGCGAAAGAAATAAAAATGATACTCCGGATTTATCTGACTTATCTAAAATCAAATTAGATTCTCATACATTCATTCATGAGTTTGGTCACCTGCTAGGATTGGAGGACTATTATTCTTCATCTGATTCTAGCTATCATCCAGCTGGCGAATCTACTATGATGGATCAAAACATCGGAGATTTGGATTCTTATTCTAAGATGTTGTTGGGATGGGTCACTCCTTATGTCGTGTATGGAACTAGTGAAATCACTATTACAAATGTTTCTAAAAACAGTGGAAATTCAGTAATAGTCATTCCTTCAAACTATGCTGAAATCTCTCAAAGTGTCGAAGATGCAATCAAAGGGAATAGAATCGATAAATTTAGATATACATTCAATCCTTTCAGTGAATATTTAATGATTGACTTGTATACACCTGATGGAAACAATGAACAGGATACTTATGGACCTTACGTTTTTGATAGATCTGCCATGGCAAATAAAGTTGGTGTAAGAATCTATCACATCGATTCTAGAATCTTTAAATGTAAAGTTGTCGATTATATGGGTGGACAAAAGCTTGCCTATGTAGACGGATATGTTTGGGATGGTCAGATGCTCCAAGATGATGAAGCTATATTGATGCCTATATCCAACAATATGAGTGAATCTAAAAATTTCCAATTACCCCAAAGTTTCGATTACTTCGACCAAATCAGATTGCTTGAATCCAGTGGAATCAATTCTTTTGATAAGAATGGAATGATGACTAATCAAACATTGTATTATTCTGAAAGTAAGCCTTTTGACATCATGTCTTATGGATATCAGTTCTTCAATGGACGTTATACATATGATGATGGAAACGAGCTTCCTTTTAAAGTAAAGGTTCTCAATGTAGAAGATAAAGGAGAGTAAAAATGAAGAAAAATTTATTTGGACTTATCGGATTGTCGATGACTATGTTCTTAGTTGGATGCAATCGATCTAATAATACTAGTCAAACTCCTGACGATAGTATATATAAGCACTCGGTCAGTGTTGAAGTGAGTGGGGCTACTGGTGGAAAGGTAGTGAATCCTGAAAATGTCACTTTGACTGAAAACTTTGATTCATTGACTGATAAGAAGTTCTACAACACTAGAGTTCTCCCTTCTACTGGTGATGTGAATATCCTTGTAGTTCCTTTGATTGTACCCGGATATGAAACAATCGATATCGATGGTGATGGAATCGATGATAGCGAAAGAGTCAAGTCTGATTTAGACAAGGCTTTCTTCTCTTCTGGAAGAGATGATGTCTATTGCTCGGTCAAAGATTATTACTATCAATCCAGTTATGGAAAATTGAATCTTAGTGGTGAAGTCACAGATTATTGTGAGATCAATGATGACTTGGGATATAGTTACACCAATGCGGCTAACATCACTTTGTCTGATACTTATGATATCGTAAACAAGGTCTGCGATTGGTTGTCTGACACCAAGGGATTTGATTTGACTAAGTACGACAATAACAAAGATGGATACATCGATGGAATATGGTGTATATATTCTTGCCCTAATTATTCTAATGGTGGACCTAAAGGAGACGATAATAACTTTTGGGCTTATACATCATGGGGAAATCAAACCCCTACAAAGGATAGAAAACCCGATGTTTCAAAGCCAATCTATAACTTGTTCGGTTGGGCCAGTTACGACTTCATGTATGAAGGATACGGCATTAGCAAAATCGACACACACACTTATATTCATGAGACAGGTCACTTCTTGGGATTGAACGATTATTATTCTGATGTTTCTAGCTATAACCCTATTGGAAAAGTCGATATGATGGATTCAAATATCATCGATCAAAACATGTATTCCAAGATGCTATTGGGTTGGACCAAACCTTATTTGGTGACTGGAAATGCAACTATTGATTTGAAGAGCATGCAAAACGAAAATGCTTTGATAGTTATTCCTGGCGATTCCTATGTCATCAATGACAAGAATGAATTCGATCCTTTCAGTGAATACATTTTAATCGAGTTATACACAAATGAAGGATTGAACTATGATGATTCTAGAAGAAGTGTTTCTGATAGACCTTTAGCTATGAACGATAAGGGTGTGAGAATCTATCATATCGACAATAGAAAATTTGTGGTCGATGTGAAATCAAAGAAAGATGATGGAACTTATACTTCTAAAGAATATAAGATTGGTGATACCATCGATTCTCAACATAAGATTATTCTTCCTATGTCTAACGATAGAGGATCGAGCAGATACAATTATGGATTTGGAGTTGATTCTAATGATAATCTCTTCGATGAAGTTAGAGTTATAGAAGCCAACAATGTCGATTCGTTTAGCAATGGTGGATATCAAACTTCCAAGACTTTGTTCAAGGAAGGATCTTCATTCGATATTGGAACATATAGCAAGTTCTTCATCAACAAGTCATCTGATAAGACTAAAGGTTTGTTAGATACAGGAGATTCTTTCTCCAAGACTATTTCAATAGGAGAGATTAAGTAATATGAAAAGAAATAAAATAATCATCTCTTTAGCATTGCTTTCCTTGTTAAGCTTGACAAGCTGTGGCAATGGCACTTCTATAACCACTCCTTCTGACAAAACGGATAAAAAGCCTATTGACTACAATTCCGGCAGGGGATTAGAAGGAAATCAAGATGCCGATGACGTCATTGATGATAGCGATAGTATATTGAACGGCTTCTTGAACGGTGTCTCGGGTGTGAGTCGCTACTCTTATGAAGTCACCAGCACGGTTCAAAATAATGAAGGTCATTTCACAGATTACTTTGATTCTAAATGCTGGTACAACTTAGATCACGAAGATGATTCGGCTAGTTTTGGATTGGCCTTGGATGAAAACAATAAATTATTCAAATATTATTTGAATGATGACTATGATCCCACTCCTTCGCTTTATCAGTATACTAAATATACGACTGATGGAGTGACTATCGATGACACGCTGTACGGACCTTTGAACCTAGCTACTGTCAGCATGCTCTCAACTTTGGACGGAATCACTCCTAGCACTGCTGAAGTGTCTATCGGAACTAAAGTATCGACTAACAGATATATGTTGACTTCATCCGATGTCCTTTCGGTCTTTCAATATATGACCACGTATGGATCATCCATATCTAGCTATATAACTACTTGTTATATCAATATCCTCGATATGGATAGTCTCGAATTTGAGTGTCAAATCGATTTAGGAAGTTATGGATCGATAACCGGCCATTTCACTGATTTGACTGATAAGTCTTCGATTTTGGATAAGACAAAATCAAAGTTGGCTTCAAAGACTTTAAAAGGTGTTGAGAAATATGATGATGTCACTAAATTCATGGATGTTTTGAATCAAAATAATTTCACTATCAAAGGTTATAACATACATCTATCTAATGGAAATGAATTGAAAGCTGACCCTTACACAGTTTACTGTACTAATAACTATTTCTATTTTGACTTCAACAATCGTTCATATCATGACTTTGGATATGTTTTAGTTAAGAAAGGAACAGAAGTTACTTATTATTCTAAGAATGCCGATTACGACTATACAAAAAATCCAAACGATGAATACGATAAGACAAAGTTAGTACCTACTACTAAAACTTTGAATTATGATGCTTGTTATGGATTCACCACTGACAATAATGGAAACTTATTCTTCGATTATTTCCATGGACCTGTCGAGACAGAGAATACAAAGTACAATGAAGAGTATGAATACTTGAAGGATATTCCTGAAAGTGAGCGTAAAGAGAATGTTCTTTACATCGTTAAGGAAGAAGGAACTAATATCAAAGTTGTATACGAATGGAAGAAGAGCGGAAACGATGAGACATATTCCTGGGCTAGATATTCTGGATGGTATAACGATGTCGGTGCATTCTATGTCAACGATATCCAAGCTACTTTCTACCCTTATAACATGGGAATTACTCAATATGCCGAAGCTTATTTGGAGCAAAGCCTTACTGACAGTAACTATTATCATTCCAATAATAGTGAATTGATGTCTGGTTGGGCTAATGGATTATTCGGTTGGGGTTGGCAATCTAGTACCAATTGGATGAGCAGTGTCAAGGATTCCTATATTAAATTGACTAAGGATAACGATGGAAACATCACTAGCGGTGAAGTTGGATTGAAGATGCAAGCAAATTATCAAGGGACATATGGACTTCACTCGGTCTATTACACCTATAGCAATTTCGGCTCTACTTCTCATACTGTCACTGAGACATTCTTGACTGGATTGGGGGTGAGTTTCTAATGAAATTTAAAAATATTATCGTTTCTTTATCCTTGATTTCCTTGTTGGCCTCTTGCTCCAATCAAACGACAACTCCTGTTCCTACAACTCCTAGCGATAATTCATCCAATACTGGTGATAACGATTACCAACCTGTAGGTGAATTACAAAGATTGATGAAAGAAATAAAAAAGGATTCTAACTTCTCTATCGGATATCATGTAAGTAACTATGACCAAGGTGAATCCGATATGAACTTCTTCTTCACCAATTATTCATTTCAACAAGGAAACAATACTAATTCTCAAGGTATAGCTCAAGGTGATGGATTCATCTATAGATATACATTGGATGACGAAGGAAATGTCGATGCTGGAATTCCTTTGGTCAACTATAACACCGGGGTAAGATATGATGAAATTTATTCATATATCAACGGTGTAGCTAATTTGGATTTGTCCAAACTCCCGACTGAGACTGATGACGATGGATATTATCCTTATGAGTTCGGTCAAGAAGGAAATGAAGCTAATGATTTGGTTATCATGACAGTCTTCCTTAGACAGACTCAAGGTTCTTTGTATCCTAAGTCTCTCAAAATAAAGACGATCGGTGACTCTATCTTATTCGATTCGGTTCTTTTGACTTATGGAGAATCATCAGACAATCCTTTGGACTTGAGAATTCAATCCAGTGTTTATGATATAAACAGTACGACAAATTCTCAAATCAAATCTTATATAGATTCGGGAAAGACAGCTAAGGATCCATTGAATTTTGATTTCTATAAGGTGTTCAATAAATATTTGAACTGTAACGATAACTATACAATTTCATTAGATGGAACTGGAATGACTAATTTGTCTTCAGCTTATAAGCTTGATTACACTGAGAAACGCACTCAAGATGGAATTTTGGATGTTTTTTCTAGTGGGGAGAGAAGTGGTGCGATGATGGATCAAGGATCATTGAATTATTTCAAATTAGATTCAAAGGATAAATTGAGCATAATTGGTACTCCTATTGCTGATTCGGATGGCAATTTCTATGAATCCATATACGGAGACTATAGGACCTCTTTCAGCTCATTTGATTTCTCATTGCTGAGTGGATATGTGAAGAACAATGAAGAGAAGATATATTATTTGACTGATACTCAATTCGTTTATTATTTTGCTCATCTATGTCAAATCAATGTGCAGGATGATTTCAGTGTAGATGGTGTCACTATTCAAATAACAGATGAAGATAAAGCTGAGTTTACTGCTACTTTTGATCTATATAGCAAGAATACTGGAACTAGATATGGTAAATTTAAAGCTAAGTTCTTCGACGTTAACAACACATCAATTCCTGAGGTTACAGATTATTTGTCCGAAGGCGATGAGCCTTCGACTCAAACAAAAGATGATTTGAAGACTGTATTGAATGCCTTTAAAGGAAACAACTATTCTTATGACACTTTGGTGAATAGCAAAGGTATGGCTAAAGTCTTCTATAATCCCTCCTATTATTTCCTTCAAGTATATGGAGATCCTAATACCAATGAAGGATACTTGAAGGACGGTGACCACATTTATTCCTTTGGAGTTCAGTATGAGACTGATACAAGCGGACAGATTATATATGATTCAAACAATAATATGATTGTTAAGAAATTTGTTGTGAACAACGAAGGTACAGATTATGCGGATGCTGTTCATAATATGAAGCTTCCCGGTATTGGAAAAGTTTATAGCGATGAGAATTCATTGAATTATATGTCTGAATTCTCTCAAGACTTATATGATACTGATAAGTATGACATAGGAACATATGGTGGAATTACATATTGGAATTTAAACGACTATACTTTAAGTCAAAAGATATTTGATTACGTTTATTCCGGAACTAAATCATTATTGCCATTAGGTGTTGGAGTTAAAGTTTCAAATAAAGCCGATTCGAAAAAACTGTCTTTGATATTAGCTAGCACTATGTCAGATGGTTCTCAAAGTGGATATGCTGCTTTGACTTACTATGATATCGGAACTACTTCCAACCCAATTATAGAGAAGCAAATTGAGAATTACTTGTCTAACAAGTAATAGAAAGGATTTGATGCTTATGAAAAAAAGAAAATTAATTCCTGCTTTATCTTCTTGGTTATTATTGACTTGCCTTATAGGATGCAACGACAATAATATTAATTCTTCAAACACTAGTGGGAAGTCTTCGACAGGTGTTCCTTCGACCGTGACTCCTACTGATAAAAAGCCTGTCACCAAAGTGGAAATAAATGGAACGAAGACTTTAATAGTCGGAGAAGATACAAAGCTCATAGCTAATACTGCAGTGACCTGGTCTTCTTCAGATGAGACAGTTGCAACTGTCGATGAAACTGGAAAGGTTCATGGTGTAGCTTCAGGTTCTGTTACCATCACTGCTACTTCTATTGAAAATCCTAGTCTTTCAGCTGAATGGGAGATTTCGGTCAGCATGAGAATTCCTTCCAAGGACAAGTTGACCTTCAGTGCTAAGATCGATGGAAGTGAAGTCTCTCCTGTCAAAGGAAAGTATAGTTTTCCTTTAGGAAAAGAAGTAATACTTACTATTAATTCTCAAGAAGGATTTATGACTCCTAGCGTCACATTCAGCTTGACTCTTCCCAGTGATATCGATCAAACAATATGCAGTGTCGAAAATATTGCAGATACGACTAATTCAGCTGAATTTTTAGGAATAGGTAGCTTTAAAGGTGGAACCTTGACTGCAACTTGCTCTTTTGGAGATAGTGAAAGCAAGAGTATAAAGATGCCGATTCAATTCGATGTCATCGATACTAATGCCCATAACAAAGCTAACTTCTTCAAAAAGTTTGAAGGATGTGAAGCTGACGAGAAGAATTCATTGACCGATGCTAAAATTACTGAAGAAACTAAGACTACTGATTTGACTGATGCTTCTATAAATCCTGAAACACAGCAAAAATCCTCTACTTATACTTTGTTTACCGATGCTGTTTATGTCAATGTGACTGGAGATTCCAAAGAGCATTATTTTGCTGGATCCAGAAATGGTTCTACATATCTTTTCGATTATGACGGCAGCGAGATTGGAACTTTCTATAACTTTGGTAGTTCAGAAAAGTTAGGTGAGTCCTTCGTATTGTTGAATCATGCACCTGTCTATGGATTTACTAATAGAATCAAAGCTTTGTTCGATTCATCTTATGGATTAGATACTGGTTTGGTCAACTTTGGAAATTATGCAGCATATGCATATTCCATTTTCACTATAACGACTGAAAAGGCAGTGGTAGTATCTAATTTCGATTATAGTTCTACACATTATGAATTGAATTTGACGGTGAATTTCGAAGGAAGTAAGATTACTTCCTTTAAGTTTACTGAATTGTCTCAAACTTCAGAAAAGAAGATTGAATATAGTCTTGAAGGATCTAACTTCGTTTACGGAGAAAAGAAGATGGATAGTCAAGTTAACAACGAATCCTATTTGTCTTTTGATACATTCTATTACAAGACTCTAAAGCTAATTTGTTTAGGTGGAACTAATGTCGATTCTGTAGGTGACTACACCAACACTGATAAGTATGGAACTAGTGATGATTTCAACGCTGAAGAGAATGCTTATATTCTTCCTAAATATAAATCGTTGGCAATGCGTATAGATCCAACACTTGGAAATCCTATCATCGATAGCATAACAGTGACTCAAGATAACCAAGATGTGATTGTCTCATCCATAGGTAGCAACGGACTAGTCATTTTCCAGCCTAAGACTGAAAGAGAGCAACAAGATGATGGAAGCTATAAGGATGTCGTAAAAGAAGGAACCACAGTCTTTACTTTAACTTCAGCAAAGAATAAAGTTTCTACTTCTATAAAAGTCGAATTTAAGACTGAGACTATCAATGCTATAGAAGTTATGGACAACAAGCCTAATAACAATGACTTTGGTGATGTCTATTTGAATGATAATTCAAATTACTTTACATTAAAAGCTTCACCTAATGATGATCAGGTTGATTATGAATACGAAGCTATAGACTCTCAAACTGGTGCTTTGCTATCGGATTTGAAAATCGATCACTATAAAGATGGAAACATCGATGGTTTATCTAGCTTCTATTACTATATTGTTGGAAGCAAGGTTGGAACATATAGCTTCAAAATCAGAGTTAAAGGAACTGCTGTTTCTACTAAAGATATCTTTACTATAAACATTAAATCTCCTTTGTCTGATACTGAGATATATAACCATGTAAAGGATAAGACTTATAAGATAACTACAAGTACTTCTGTCCAGACTGTTAAGTTCACATCTAATACAAGTATTGCTTATACTTATAAAAATGAGAGTTCTGGAATAGATCAAACCGAGAGTATTGCAGTGACTATCACTAATGGAAAAATCAAGGTTAACGATGTCGAAGAAATTAAGATTACATCTAGTAAAATTGATGATACTGGAAATTCAGAAGGCTCTACTTCAAAAACTACATTCACTAGTACTTATAGAGGTCAAAAATTCAACTCATCTTCTAAGTATTATATTGGTGTGATGGCTGAGAATATCAGAGTATCTTCTGACTTTAATACTTTGGGAATATTCTTCATCAACAATTATGGTGGATATGAGAAACAAGAATTTCAAGTGGATAAATCTAGCCAAATTGATATAGATAACCTTCCCTCTTATTTGAATGGAAAGACATTGGTGAATAATGATTTGGGTTGGATTACTGGTGCAGGTAACTGCACGGTCAATGTCTCCTTTACTTCGAACCATGCCTCCTTGACAATGGTCAATAATCAGAACACAACTATTGGAACACTTGAGTTTGACTATGCTTACGATTCTACAAGCAATGGAATAGTTGTTTCAAACAGCACTTCTATTACTGGACCTGCTTCTATGGGTGGATATTCGTTATCTGTCATGAAATTGACTTTGTCGGCGGATAAGTCATCAATCGATATCACTATTGGAGCCTTATCTCAGTATTCTGAAGAGCCGTTGACTTCAGAAGTCAAAATCAAATTGTTCTAGCATTTTGTTTCTTTAAGCTGATAGCCGAGAAAGGCTATCAGTTTTTCTTTTAAGCTTTAATTAAGGATATGGTCAAAAAACATAAAAATGAATTATTAAAAACTTTAATTAGATTTTTAAAAGATGATATAATTCTACCAGTTCAAGTAAAAGGACCGTATTAAACATGAAAAAAACATCAAAATTAGCTCTTATTTCTTTGTTAGCTGCTATTTCATTAACAGCATGTGGTGGTAATGAAAGTAGTAAACCTTCGTCTACTCCTACCAACAACACCGGTAATTCTCAGACTCCCACTAAGCCTTCGACTCCATCGACACCTGAGCCTAAGCCTTCTTATGCTATTAAAGCTACTGAGGGTGAAGGTTATAAGATTGAGGGATTGCCTCAGACTGCTAAGGAAGGTGAGACAGTCACATTTACACTTACTCTTGATTAAGGAAAGGAAGCAGATTCAGTCAAAGCCGGTGATGTCGATTGCACTTTGAATGATGATGGTTCTTATTCATTCACCATGCCCGGTGAAGCAGTGAATGTTGCTGTCACAGTTAAGAACAAGAAATTCAAAATCAACTCTATTTATTTCGATAGTGGAATGAGTTACTATAGCCCAACACTAAGTTTTAATGTTGGAGATGAGTTTGAATTTGGTCAGAAAGTAGATTTCACATTGAGCGCTACAAATTCCAACTTTTACGCTTCTACTCTTGGAAGAGAAGCAATCTATATCAATGATGAAGTTATCGATTTGGGTAGCCTTGGTCTTTCCGGTTCAGTAACAACTGTCGATAATTTGAGCTTCACAATGCCTGCAGAGGATGTCGACATCTATGTCATGCCTAAGGCAGTGGATATGACATCTGGTGATGCTGATAAGAAAATTAATAAGATTGTTATCGATGAAGCTCCTTCAGAAATCAAGGTTTTCTCTTCTGAAAAATTTTTATATGATTCAACATATAATTATGTTTTCAATAGTCTTTATGTAGCAAGAACCGATTCATATATTGTGACAAAGGTTTCTTATAAGGCAGACAATGTTTCTGAATGGACTGAGTTGGCTTTATCGATGACATGGACAGACAATATCTCTTTTATTTCTTTGAGCAATTTAAATCGTGGTACAGTCACTGGAGATCTTCATTTAAAGATTGAAGGAAAGAAGGTAGCAAGTCACAAATTGACAATTGTCAATGGTGATGTCGTAACTTTTGCTAAACAACCTGCTGCAACTTATGTAGAAGGAGATCCTGTAAGTTTGTCATTTACAGGGGTCGATGCAGACAAGGTTATCAAGTATGATATTCAAGGTGCTGAAAACACAGCATCTTCAACTGCTACTAATATTATATTTGAGATGCCTGGAAATGATGTTACCATCACATTCTCAGCTACCGATAAAGGAAAGATTACTTTTGAAACTGTTGAAGGTGTGGAAAGTGCAGTTGCTAAAGATTCTGCCTATTCATACTATGCAAATGAAATCACTTCAGCAAACCCTGGAGCTATATTATATGTATTCGCAACCGCTAAGGCTGGATATACAATCACTGCTGCGTATATAAACGGAGACAAGGAACACAAGGTTACAATGGGTAATTATGATACTTGTTTCAAACTTACTATGCCAGAATCGGGTGATGCATTGATAGGATTTGAAGTGGAAAAGAATGGTTCTATCAACCTTGAAAATAAAGTTGGAAAAGATGAAACCATAACTGAAGTCAAATACTATTCAAGTTCTTATGCTTCATCTACTTCCGAAAAGACATATAACGGATTTGGTGCAAATGCTGACGTCTATATGTTTGTGAAGGTTAAGGATGGTTATAGTTTAGGTGATGCTACAATTACAAATAATGGAACTAATACTACATGTAAAGTAACTAATAGTTATAATGGAAGTTATTATAATTTTAAGATGCCTTCTAATGGAAGTGATGTTTCAATCAATATTAATCCTAAACTTTTAATGCGTAGGTATTGAATCATCGAAGATATCGGCC
>OLRI01002330.1_pt1 | contig 13474 bp, 9 predicted proteins | sample 1672871 | NCBI WGS metagenome assembly OLRI01 (sample SAMEA3136732, study PRJEB25190) | human gut metagenome
GATAGGCACGTGGGTTCGAATCCCACCGTCTCCGCCAGGCTGAGCCTGGACGCAATTCGCGTTCCAGGCTCTTTTTCTTTTGTCTTGCCGCTCGCGTCTATGGTGGGTATCTTTTGGGTCAACACTTCCCATCCAATCCGCGCACCTCACCAAAGTGGGGTGCGTTTTTTTGTTGTCCCGCACATCTTTGCGGGGACAGCCGGACCGGATTGACAAAAGGGGGAAAGGTCTGCTATGATAGCCGCAAAGCCCTTTTTGGCTGAGGGGAAACAGGAGGGAAAGAATATGGAGCGGACAAACAAGCTGTGGATTTTGGATTCCACCCTGCGCGACGGGGCGCAGGGAGAAAACATTTCCTTTTCGGTGCAGGACAAGCTGCGGATTGTGTCGGCGCTGGACCAGCTGGGCATCGACTATATCGAGGCGGGCAATCCGGCGTCCAATCCAAAGGACCTGGAATTTTTTGAGCGGGTGAGGGCGCTGACGCTCCGCCATGCAAGGCTGGCGGCCTTCGGCAGCACCAGACGCAAGGACGAGCGCGCCGAGGACAGCGAGGGCCTGCGCGCCCTGCTGCAGGCAAACACCCCCGCCGTCTGCATCTTTGGCAAGAGCTGGGACTTTCACGTCACCCACATCCTGCACACGACGCTGGAGGAGAACCTGCGGATGATCGAGCAGAGCGTCGCCTTTCTCAAGGCAAACGGCCGGGAGGTCATCTTTGACGCGGAGCACTTTTTTGACGGCTATGCCTGGAACCCCTCGTACGCGCTGGCATCGCTGGACGCGGCGCAGCGGGGAGGAGCGGACTGCATCTGCCTGTGCGAGACAAACGGCGGCGCCTTCCCCGATCAGGTGGCCCAGGTGACGGCGGAGGTGGTGCAGCGGCTCAAGGCGCCGGTGGGCATCCACACCCACAACGATGGCGGTGGCCAACAGCATCGTGGCGGTGCAGGCGGGGGCAAGCTGGGTGCAGGGGACGCTGATCGGCTTTGGGGAGCGGTGCGGCAACGCCAACCTCTCCACCGTCATCGCAAACCTTCAGCTCAAAAGGGGCTACACCTGCATCCCGGCGGAGAATCTGGAAAAGCTGACCCGCACCTGCCGGGCCGTCTCGGAAATTTCCAATGTGGCCCTTGCCGAGAACATGCCCTATGTGGGCAAGAGCGCCTTTGCACACAAGGGCGGGATGCACATCGACGGAGTGAACAAGGCTTCCTCCTCCTTTGAACACATCAATCCGGAGAGCGTGGGAAACAGCCGCCGGTTTTTGATCTCCGAGGTGGCGGGGCGCAGCACCCTGCTGGAGCGCATCCGGAAGATAGACCCGACGGTGCAGCGCGACGATGAGATCACCGAGAAGATCATTTGGCACCTCAAGCAGCTGGAGCACCAGGGCTATCAGTTCGAGGGGGCGGAGGCCACGCTGGAAATGCTGATCCGCCGCCAGCTGGGCCGCTATCGCCCGCACTTTGCCGTGCGGAAATTTAAGACCATCGGGGAGCAGCAGGCCGGGGAGGAAAAGGCCTCCGCCACAGCGCTGGTCAAGGTGGAGGTGGGCGGCCAGGAGGAGATCAACGCCGCCGAAGGGGACGGCCCGGTCAACGCGCTGGACTGCGCGCTGCGCAAGGCGCTGGAACGCTTTTTCCCCATTCTGCGCACCGTGCACCTGACCGACTATAAGGTCAGGGTTCTGGACAGCCGGGAGCGCACCGCCTCCAAGGTCCGCGTCCTGATTGAGTCCACCGACGGGCAGGAGAGCTGGACGACGGTGGGGGTGTCGGTCGACATCATCGAGGCCAGCCTGAACGCCCTGATCGACGCGATTGAGTATAAGCTGGTCCATTCGTCGGGGAGGGAGTGGTGAGCTGCCGCCCCCTTACCCCAGAACAGCCAAAAAAACCCGCGCCCTGTCTGCAGGGTGCGGGTTTTATCTTTGGATGTTGTTTTAAAATTTTCGCCTGGAGGGCGGATAGGGGCGCTTCTCGTCGGTCAGGCCCAGCAGATAGTCGGTGCTGGTGTGGTAGAATTGTGCCAGACGCACCAGCACGTCCAGCGGCAGTTTGGACGCATGGCACTTGCATTGCGATTGATAGTGAAAATAGGTTATATGGAAAATTTAGAATCTGGCCAAAAGGTTTTTCATGGACACACGAAAGCGCTCCTCTTTTAAAGAGACCCATTAAAAGATGCTGTTGTTGAATTCACACAGCAAGTGAAATATAAAAAAGTTACTGAGCGCCGATAGAGAAACGGTTCTCAGTAACTTTTCCTTTGAACGGTTAAATTTGCAACAGCTTCCTGTTCTGCACGCAGCTCTTGGGGGCTGGTAGGAGGAAAAGCAGCCGAACAAAAGGTGTCCGATATACGCGGTTCAGCTATTAAAAGTATGCTTTGACCACTTGATAGAGGCCTTGATCCACTTCACAGTCCCCCATTTTTTCATAAACTGCATCGGGCCGGATCAGTGCGTTGTTTGTGCCCTTGACCAGACCGAAGGGACCTTTATAATCATATAAACACCAGCTCCAACCAAATTCGTCCACCACCGAAAGCAGGTCGTCCATATAAGCCAGAGATGCCTCGTAGTGTGCCGTCACCGGTACGCCAAACTCATTCAGGAAAATGGTGGTCCCAGTTTCCTCAGAGAAGTCTGCATATCTCTGAAAGTACGTTTTCAGCCAATTCCGGTCATAGCTAGGTGCATAATCTGTTTGGGGCTGATTGTCTGTGATGCTGCCGTTCGGTTCAATGGTGAGATCTGTTACAGGAATTTGTTCCATATCCGCATCTTCTAGCTGTGTGGATTCGATCATCACTTCTCTGCCATCCGGCATCCGCAGCAATACACCACCCAGATCCAGCACACTCCCTTCCTGCTCAGAAGGGTATATTTCGATGGTCTGTGCGTCTTGCTCCAATGTCACATGCAACGCCATATCATAATTGGCATAGACAGGATTTCCATTTTCATCTACGAACACATTGACGCACTGATTTTTTCCCTCTTCCGGCAACGATTCTTCAAACAGTTCATATTCCTTTTCTCCAGCACAAAGCAGTATTTTTGCTCCAGCAGCAACGCCATTGATATAAATTTCCGCCTGTGTTCCCGCAGGAAAATCTCCTCGCAGGGTAAAGTGTCCACCGCCGTATATGTGGGAGTTGACCATGGGCAGAATCGATGGCCATTCTTCGAGCTCCCCGGAGTGAAGGGCGTTGGGCTCATAACAGTGGATGGTCTGCACAATGCCGCTTCCCACCAATCCCTCCAATGGTTCTTTGCCCCAACTGAACATATCGGAAATAATCAGTCGGTCTGGGGTGTGGGCTCGAATCACTTCTGCCAGATGCAGTGCCATTTCGCAGTAGACATCCTCCCCGATATAGTCGCAGGGCTCATTTAACAGATTGAAACTGAGCGCATTGTTTGGAATGTCTGCGTACCGCTTCGCCACCGTATCCCAGAAGGTCACAAATAAATCCATCTGCTGCTGATTTTGGAACAAGGTACTTTCTTCTTCTGTGTATGTACAGTTATGGCCATAGGTTTCACAGACTACCAGGGAGATATGTACTTTATATTGGATGCCCCAAGAGATCAGTTCATCCAGATTTTCCCAGTATTGAATTGCAGGTTGATTTACATCGGCATTGGCGAAGAAAAACTTTGTGTTGAGTGGCACGCGCAGGAAATTAAATCCCAGGTCCGACACATTTTTGACATCCTGCTCAGTAAAGCCCGGTGTGGCAAAGCCATAATTTCGATATCCATCCGGGTAATCCCCCATAGGTTCGTACTCCAAACCGTGCCAGTTTGGCAGATGATCTGCGGATGCCTCTGGCAGTTCCAGAGCCATGGCCTTGATCTCTTCTGAGATGGTATTGGTGCCCAAATCCACCGTGGAATTTTCTTCCTCTTCTTTGGATGTCTCTGGCAGTTGCTGGGTCATAGCTTCGGCCTCTTCTGAGACGGATTTAGCGTCCAGATCCGCTTGAGAATTCTCGCCATTTTCTGTGCCGCAGGCTGTTAAAGATAGTGTCATCACGAACGAAAGGAGCAAAGCAACCAAACGTCTCATAAAATACCCCCTTATAAAACAAGATTCCTCGTGTGAATAGCCATTGTTGGAATGAAGAGAGAATTATACAATGATGGAAGGATGTGTTTATTTGCTCTTTGGATTGTTGGTTAATCCAAGGAGATAGTCTACACTGGTTTGATAAAGGGAAGCAAGTTTGATTAAGATATCGACGGGCACATTGATTGCGCCGCTTTCGTATCGGGAATAGGTTGCCTGTTTTACACAGAGGATTTTGGCGACCTCCTCCTGTGTCAGGTCATGATCTTCCCGCAGGTCTCGTATGCGCTGAAACAAATTACTCACCTCACCAGTTTATTGTAATTTATGCTTCTCACGCATATTGACAAATATACGTAACAAGTATAAAATATAACAAAGAGGTGATGAAAAATGGGCGAGAATCAGGAAAAAATCGAAACCTTAGAACAATCAAAACAGGCGGAACAGGACCCCGCCTCGGAGCAAAGCAGGGAAGGGCCGCACCCCGAACAGCCAGCCCCCTCCAGAGAAAAAGAGCAGCAGGATGAGCCGCCCATCACCGAGGGGGAAGAGGAGCTGGCGCTCGAGCTGGAGCGCTTCAGCACGATGTACTCCACAATGGCAAAGATGACAATCAAGATGAACGATCGCTTGGGCTTGCTGCTCGCGACCTGTGAGGAGGTTTTTCTCCAGGAGGACCCGCCGCAGTACAGGGCGGCGTACATCCTGCTCAAACATCTCCTGCAGGACGCCCGGAAAACGCTGCAAAAAACGCTGGCCGACTGCGAGGAAATTTATATCCGGGACTATCCGCCCGAAGTAAGTGAGAAGATCAAGCTCATCAGAAAGAACATGAACATTTACTGGTAAACGCTGACAGATTCATTCCACACTTTTTGGATAAGAAAATCAAAAGCCCCGCTGCTAAAAAGCAGCGGGGCTTTTGGCTTATTGTATCCGAACGGAACAACAAGGTTTATCTAGGATATTTGATCGCAGCCTGTGCAGCGGCAAGGCGGGCAATCGGTACGCGGAACGGAGAGCAGGAGACATAGGTCAGGCCTGTCTTGTGGCAGAACTCGATGGTGGACGGGTCGCCGCCGTGCTCGCCGCAGATGCCCAGCTTGATGTCCGGACGGGTCTGCTTGCCCAGATCGCAGGCCATCTTGACCAGCTTGCCTACGCCGTTCTGGTCGAGTTTTGCGAATGGGTCGAACTCGTAGATCTTCTTGTCGTAGTAGTAGTTGAGGAACTTGCCGGCATCGTCACGGCTGAAGCCAAAGGTCATCTGGGTCAGGTCGTTGGTGCCGAAGGAGAAGAACTCCGCTTCCTGCGCAATCTCGTCTGCGGTGACGGCCGCGCGCGGGATCTCGATCATGGTACCAACCTTGTAGTGAATCTGAACGCCCTCTTTGGCGATGATCTCGTCGGCAACCTTGGTGACGATGGATTTGACGTAAGCCAGCTCCTTGACCTCGCCGACCAGCGGGATCATGATTTCCGGAACGATGTCCCAATCAGGATGCTTGCGGCTTACATTGATGGCTGCACGGATGACAGCGGTGGTCTGCATCTCGGCGATCTCCGGATAGGTGACAGCCAGACGGCAGCCGCGGTGACCCATCATCGGGTTAAACTCATGCAGCGAGTCGATGACGTTGTGGATTTCCTCGACGGAAATGTGCATGTCCTCGGAGAGCTCTTTGATTTCTTCCTCGGTGTGCGGAACAAACTCGTGGAGCGGCGGATCCAGGAAGCGGATGGTGACCGGCAGGCCCTGCATTGCCTCGTAGATCGCCTCGAAGTCGCCCTGCTGCATCGGGAGCAGTTTATCCAGTGCAACGCGTCTCTGCTCCTCGGTCTTGGAGAGGATCATCTCGCGCATCGCTTTGATTCTGGTGCCCTCGAAGAACATATGCTCGGTGCGGCACAGACCGATGCCCTGCGCGCCAAAGGCCAGAGCCTGGGCAGCGTCTCTTGGGGTGTCGGCGTTGGTGCGTACCTGCAGCTGTCTTGCCTCGTCGGCCCAGGCCATCAGACGGCCAAAGTCGCCGGAAACGGAAGCGGCTACGGTCGGGATTGCTTCGCCGTAAATCTTGCCGGTGGAGCCGTCCAGAGAGATGTAGTCGCCGCGGCAGATCTTCTTGCCGCCCAGCTCAAAGTAGCCCTCTGCGTCGTGCATCACGATGTCGCCGCAGCCGGATACGCAGCAGGTGCCGCGTGGGAGGTCATGCCGCCGCGAACGGTCAGGATGCCCTGTGCGTGGTTCATGCCCTCGATATCTTCAGGGGAGGTTTCCAGACGGACCAGAACAACCTTCTCGCCCTTCTTGCCTTCCTCGGTGGCTTCCTCAGCGGTGAAGACAACCTTGCCGCAGGCAGCGCCAGGGGAAGCAGCCAGACCGGTGCCGATCTCTTTTGCGTTCTTGAGCGCCTCTGCGTCAAACTGTGGGTGCAGCAGCGCGTCAAGCTGTTTTGGATCGACCATGCAGACGGCCTCTTCCTTGGAGATCATGCCCTCGTCCACCAGGTCGCAGGCGATCTTGATGGCGGCGGTAGCGGTTCTCTTTCCGTTTCTGGTCTGCAGCATATAGAGCTTGCCGTTCTCGATGGTGAACTCCATATCCTGCATGTCTCTGTAGTGTTTCTCCAGGCGGTGAGCAACGTCGTTGAACTGCTCATAAACCTCTGGCATAATGGTTTTCAGCTCGTCGATCTTCTGTGGGGTACGAACGCCGGCTACAACGTCCTCGCCCTGTGCGTTGACCAGGAACTCGCCGAACAGCTTGTTCTCGCCGGTGGCAGGGTTGCGGGTGAAGGCTACGCCGGTACCGGAGGTGTTGCCGGTGTTGCCGAATACCATGGTCTGAACGTTGACCGCGGTGCCCCAGGAGGACGGGATGTCGTTCATTCTTCTGTAGTAGATCGCGCGCGGGTTATCCCAGGAGCGGAATACGGCCTTGACCGCGCCCATCAGCTGCTCTTTTGGATCCTGTGGGAAGTCGGAGCCGATCTGCTCCTTGTAGTAGGCTTTAAATTTCTTGACCATCTCTTTGAGGTCGTTGGCATCCAGCTCGGTGTCGAGCTTGACGCCCTTGGCGGCCTTCATCTCGTCGATGATGATTTCGAAGTTGTGCTTTGGAACTTCCATAACAACGTCGGAGTACATCTGGATGAAGCGGCGGTAGGAGTCATAAGCAAAGCGCTCGTTGTTGGTCATCTTGGCAAAGCCTTCAACAACCTGATCGTTGAGGCCCAGGTTCAGGATGGTGTCCATCATGCCCGGCATGGAAGCTCTGGCGCCGGAACGGACCGAAACCAGCAGCGGGTTGTGCTCGTCGCCAAACTTTTTGCCGGTCAGCTCCTCCAGCTTAGCCAGATACTCAAAGATCTGCGCCTCGATTTCAGGGCTGATCTGCTTGCCGTCCTCATAGTACTGGGTGCAGGCCTCAGTGGTGACGGTGAAGCCCTGCGGAACCGGCATGCCCAGAACGGTCATCTCAGCAAGGTTGGCACCCTTGCCGCCGAGCAGCTCACGCATCTTGGCGTTGCCCTCGGAGAAAGCATAAACAAATTTCTTGCTCAACGTAAAAACCTCCCGAATGAAATTTGGAAAAGGTGGATTGGCAGGGAAGGGATTTTTCCCGATTTCTTCCCCGCACAAAAGGAATTGTAAAAAAACCAATACAACCTTCTTACATATTATACCAAAACCGAACCGACAATACCAGTCCCCGCTTTATAAATTTTCCATAAAAATTTGTGATGGGTTTTCATGAACAGCAGTGGCTTTTTTCTATCTTTTTGATGCTGAAGGACAATAAAATTGACAATTTATTATCAATAAAGCCAAAGCACAGTCAAAGTGTACAAACCGTCAGATGTAATTTTGCGCAAATTTATCTCAGCCGATGGAAATGCGCCAGCGCCTTGAATTTTGTGGTAGTAAATTTTATAATATAAGGGAAAAGGGGAGAGCGCACATCAAACCGAAATGGGAGTGATCAGTCATGCGAGCAACCAGCGCAATCATCCTGGCGGCCGGACAGGGAACCAGGATGAAGTCCAAATATCCAAAGGTAATGGCGGAGGTCTTGTTTAAGCCGATGATCAACTGGGTCACCGACTGGTGCCTGAAGGCGGGGATCGAAAAGATCTGCGTCGTGGTGGGCAGCGGAGCGGACCAGGTGCGCGCGGCGCTGCCGCAGCAGTGCGTCACCGTCGAGCAGACCGAGCGCCTGGGCACCGGCCACGCGGTGATGATGGCAAAAGAATTTATCCGGGAGCACCCCGGCGACGTGGTGGTCCTAAACGGCGACGCGCCGTTTGTCAGCGACCAGGTGCTTGGCAGCGCGCTGGAGCGCCACCGCCAGAGCGGCGCGCAGGTGACCGTCGTCACCGCCAGGCTGCATGACCCGTCCGGCTACGGCAGAATCCTGCGGGAGAACGGTCGCGTCACCGGCATTGTGGAGGACCGCGACGCCACCGGCGAGCAAAAGCAGATCGCCGAGGTCAACTCCGGCGCCTACTGCTTTGAGAGCAGCTTTCTGCTGGAGGCCCTCGAGCAGCTGACCTGCCGCAACAGCCAGGGCGAATACTACCTGACCGACACCGTCCAGGTGGCCTTCCAGCAGGGAAAAAAGGTGGAAGCCTGCCTGTGCGAGGACGAGAAGCTGGTGCTGGGCGCCAATGACAGGGCCGGATTGTTAAAACTAAATGAAATCGCGAACAAAATTGTGGTTGACAGACTTTTGGAAGATGGTGTAAACTTCTATTGTACGGATGGTGTGGTCATCTCTCCGGACGCTGTGGTCGGCAGGGACACCACCATCGCTCCCGGCACCCAGCTGAGAGGCCATGTGGTCATCGGCGAGGACTGCGTGATCGGCCCGAACACCATCATCGAAAACAGCCGCATCGGGGACGGATGTCAGATCCATTCCTCCCTGATCGAGCAGTCGCAGGTGGGCAGCGGCGTGCGCATCGGCCCCAACAGCCACCTGCGCCCGAACAGCGTGCTGGCCGACCGGGTCAAGATCGGCAACTTTGTCGAAATCAAAAATTCCACCCTGGGTGAAAAGACCAGCGTGGCGCACCTGACCTACATCGGCGACTCCGACTTTGGGGAAAATATCAACGTAGGCTGCGGCGTGGTGACGGTCAACTACAACGGCTACCGCAAGTTCCGCAGCACCGTCGGCGACAACGCCTTCATCGGCTGCAACACAAACCTGGTTTCCCCGGTTCAGGTCGGGGAAAACGCCTACATCGCGGCGGGCTCCACCATCACCGACGACGTGCCGGCAGGCGACCTTGCCATCGCCCGGGCCCGCCAGGTGGAAAAGGCAGGCTGGGTGGAAGGCTACCGGGCAAAGGAGCTTGCGCTCAAAGAAAAGGAAAAGAACGAAAAGAAGTAAAGGTTGTATCATACAGCCGAAGGCTCCGCCAGGGGCGGACGGCTGTTTAACGGCAAAAGCCGGATATTCTTTAGAGGGTCTAAAGAGGAAAGAGGGGCGCGCGCAGCGCAACCTGCCGCGCCTTAAAGAAGGTGGGCGGAGAAATCTGCCGAAGAAAAGTAAGGGGAGTCAGAAAAGAAATGAATTTGCATGGTAAGGACATCAAGATCTTCACCGCCAATTCCAATCCGAAGGTAGCGGCGGAGATTGCGGCCTGTCTGGGCCTTCCGGTCGGAAAAAGCGAGGTAAAGACATTCTCGGACGGCGAGATTGCGGTCTCCATCCAGGAGTCGGTGCGCGGCTCGGATGTGTTTGTGGTACAGTCCACCTGCACACCGGTCAACAACAACCTCATGGAACTGCTGATTATGATCGACGCCTTCAAGCGCGCTTCTGCGGGACGCATCACTGCGGTTATCCCGTACTTTGGCTATGCGCGCCAGGACAGAAAGGCCAAGGCCAGAGACCCGATCTCCGCGAAACTGGTGGCGGACCTGATTACCGCCGCTGGCGCAGACCGCGTACTGACCATGGACCTGCACGCCGCTCAGATCCAGGGCTTCTTTGATATTCCGGTCGACCACCTGCTGGGCGTGCCGATTCTGCTGCCGCATTTCATCGATAAGATCGGCGCGGAGCCGGGCAACTACACCGTTGTTTCCCCGGACCTGGGTTCGGTCACCAGAGCCAGAAAGTTTGCCGAGCGCTGCGACGTGCCGCTGGCCATCATCGATAAGAGAAGACCGAAGGCCAACGTCAGCGAGGTCATGAACATCATCGGTGACGTCCGCGACAGAAAGGTCATCATCGTCGACGACATGATCGACACCGCGGGCACCCTGTGCAACGCCGCCAACGCCCTGGTTGAGATCGGCGGCGCCACCGAAGTTATCGCCTGCGCCACCCACGGAGTCCTCTCCGGCCCGGCCATCGAGCGCATCGAAAAGAGCGCCCTGAAAGAGGTCGTCATCCTCGACACCATCCCGCTGCCGGAAAACAGCGGCACCAAGATCACCCAGCTGCCGGTTGCGCCGGTATTTGCGGAGGCCATCGAGCGCATCTATCAGGATAAGCCGGTTTCCCCACTGTTTGTTTAATCTGTTTTTGTCGAAAAAGGGCAGGTGTCTTACCTGCCCTTTTTCAGGCATTATGGAGGAGGGAAAAAGGATGGAGTACATCTGCTACTGCGACAGGGTCACCGAGGAGGACATCATCCGCGCCATGGAAAACGGGGCGCGCTCTTTAAAGGAAATCAAAGCCGCAACAGGCGCCATGAGCCACTGCGACTGCGCCAACAAAAACCCAAAGGGCACCTGATGCTCGGCGGACATTATGAGGGTCGTGCGGGAAAATCTTGCGCGATTTTTGTAAGAGAAAAGCCCCCTAACAAGTTGCCGATTTGTACAGCCCAGCCCAACCTTCCGGTGGACGGTTGGGCGCCGGCAAGCGCGCAGGGCGAAGTCTCTGCAAAAAAACTCCAAAACAAACACTTGTGCAAACAAGAAAAGACCTCCCACAGAGGAGGTCTTTTTTGCGCTTCTGCTTTTTGTTTACTCCACAACGATGAGGTCCTTCGGGTATTTGTTGAGAACCTCACAGCCGTCCTCGGTGACAAGGACCAGGTCCTCGACGCGGACGCCGAATTTGCCCGGCAGATAGATGCCCGGCTCGATCGAAAAGATCATGCCCGGCTTGGCGATGACCTCGCACTCGGAGGAGACCGGCGGCTGCTCGTGCTCCTTCATGCCGATGCTGTGGCCGGTGCGGTGGGTGAAGTATTCGCCGTAGCCCGCGTCCTCAATGACCTTGCGGGCGGCAAGGTCGATCTCTTTAAAAGCGACGCCCGGCTTGACGACGGCGATGGCTGCCTCGTTGGCGCGGCGAACCGTCTCGTAAACGGTGCGCTGCTCCTCGCTGGCCGATTTGTAAAAGACGGTGCGGGTCATGTCGCACCAGTAGTGGTTGAAGGGCGCGCCGATGTCCATCACGATGCTGTCGCCCTCCTTGAGAACGGTGCCGTCGGTGCCGTGGTGCGGGTCCGCGCCGTTGGCGCCCATGGCGACAATCGAGAAGCCCAGATGGTCGCAGCCCTTCTCCTGGAAGAAGTGCTCGACCTTGGAGGAGAGCTCCTTCTCGGTGATGCCCTCGCGGATGGCGTGGATGGCCATGTCGATGCAGGCGTCGTCGATGCGGGAGGCGGCGGTAAAGGCCGCCATAGCGTTGACGCCCATGGTGTTCACGATGGCCTGCACCGCAATTTTGCCCAGCTGCACCGTGGCCTGCTGCATGGCACTGGCCCAGCCGTAGCTTACGGTCTTGCGCAGCAGCTTACCGTCATACACCAGCCACCGTCTGCCCAGCTGCAGGACTGGCACTTTGTAACGGATGTACACCACGCACAGCAGGCAGCAGGCGGCCTCGCTGAGCACGGTGGAAAGAGCGCAGCCCTCGCTGCCCCAACCCAGTGCCTCTACAAAAAACAGGTCGCCGCCAATGTTCAGCACCGCACTGATCATCAAAAAATACAGTGCGCTCTTGCTGTCGCCCAGCGCACGCATGGTGGCAGCCAGAAAATTATAGAAGAAGGTGAAGATCAGCCCCGCAAACACGATACGCAGGTAGTTCACCGCAATGGGCAGAATGGCCGCAGGCACCTGCAGCAGCCGCAGCAGCGGGTCTGCCAGCAGCACGCACAGGACAGAGAAGGTCAAAGAGAACACCGTGCCCGCAATGGCGGTAGTGGATACCTGACGCTCCACCAGCTTGGTATCCCCCGCGCCAAAGGCGGTGCTGACCAGAATGCCCGCGCCCAGACACATCCCGTTGATGAACAGGATGGCAAGGGTCATCAGGGGGTTCGAGGTGCCCACGGCAGCCAGTGCATCCTCGCCCACAAACTTGCCCACGATGATACTGTCGGCGGCGTTGTAGGTAAGCTGGAACAGGTTGCCCAGCACCAGCGGAATGGTGAATTTGATCAGCAGCGGCGTAATGGCGCCGCTGGTCATGTCCTTGGTCATGAAAAACGTCCTTCTTTCCGATTGATAGAAGCGGCCGCTTACACGATGCTGGCGCGTCCGCTGAAAATGGCCAGCGCCGCGCGGCTGTTGCAGTTGGCCAGCAGCTGGGCGGCGGCGTGCAGGGCAGCACCGGCGCTGACCGAAGCGGGGATGGCATCGGTGCGCAGCACCTGCTGGGCAGCCCGCTGGGCGTCCCGGCTGGCCACAGCAGAAACGTTATCCACCACATAGCTGTTGTAGTTTTCCGGCACGATGCCGTAGCCGATATCCGGGATGCCGTGGGGGCCGGTAAGCCCGCCGCCCAGCACCTGATTTTCATACGGCTCCACCGCCACGATGCGCACATCGTTCGTCCATGCCTTGATGGTCTCGCCCACGCCGGTCACCGTGCCGGCGCTGCCCACGCCAATGGTAATGGCGTCCACAAGGCTCTTGTTCTGCCGGGCAATGCTTTGCACAATGGCAGGGCCGGTGACCCGGCGGTGATATTCCGGGTTGTCGTCGTTGGCCAGCCAGTTCATATAATACCAGCCTTTTTCGGCGGCGGTCTGCCTGGCCAGCGCCCGGGCGGCAGAAAGTCCGCCCCGGGCCGGGACATGGAGGATTTTGGCTCCCAGCCGCAGCAGCTGCTCCTGCCGCAGGGCCGGGGCGTCCTCCGGCATGGCCAGCACCACAGGGTGGCCCGCCGTCTGCCCGGCCAGCGTCAGTGCCAGCGCAAAGGCTCCGGAAGAAGCCTCGATGACAGGCTGGCCGGGCTTGAGGGCTCCGCGCTCGTCCGCCAGAGCCAGCATCCCCTCGGCCAGGTTGTCCCGTGCCGTGCCGGTGGGGCCGTTGTAGTCCAGATAGGCATACAGCCGCCCCCGCAGCCCGCAGGCGGCCAGATAGCCCCGCAGCTCCACAATGGGGCAGGGCAGCAGGGTCTGGTAGAGATTCTGGTA
>OLRI01002332.1_pt1 | contig 13466 bp, 10 predicted proteins | sample 1672871 | NCBI WGS metagenome assembly OLRI01 (sample SAMEA3136732, study PRJEB25190) | human gut metagenome
TGGCATCTTCTTTTCCCTTACGGATAGCTTCAGGAACTTCAGCTGCCTTACCAACCATTACAAGCAAGGGCGTTCCGGCTCATGCCTCCACGCCGCAGGAGGGCAAAAACGCTGTATGGCCGCTGCTTGAGCTTATTTCCCGCCTGCCCATGGACGGCGAGCTGCCCGCCGCAGCCAAAGAGATATACGAAAAGCTGTGCCGCACAACGGACGGCAGCGGAATCGGCCTTGCGCTTTGCGATGAGGTTTCCGGCGCGCTTACCGACAATCTGGGTATAATTGAGCTGGAAAACGGCAGGCTCAGCCTTACCGTTGATATCCGCTTCCCCGTTACCTTCAGCGATAAAACGGTGCGCGAGGGGCTGCTTTCAGCCTTCCCGGGCTATGCCTTGAGCGAGGGTCATGTGCAGCAGCCGCACCACACCCCCAAGGAGCATTACCTTGTGCAGGCGCTCAGCCGTGTTTATGAGCGCCGCACCGGGCAGGAGGCACGCTGCATTGCCATCGGCGGCGGAACCTACGCCCGCGCCCTCAAGACCGGAGTGGCCTTCGGCGTAAACCGCCCCGGCGCGCCGGAGTATGCCCATAATACCGATGAGCGCATGAGCATGGACGAGCTTATGGAGGATGTGCATATGTTCGCCGATGTCTATAAAGAGCTGGCGGATTAAGCCTGCGGGCAGCAAAATAAAGCATAAAAAACCGAGAATTAAAAACGGACGCACCCGACAGGGCGTCCGTTTTTGCATGCCGAAAAGCTTTTTCAAAAGGCGTAATATAAAGCCGTGCGGGAAAAACGCTAAACAGATTGACAAAAGCGCCGCGGCAGCGTATGATAGCATTGTATGTGCATACGGGCGGCAGACTTGGGGCAAAAGCTTCGGGCTGCGCGGCGCTTATGCAAACAGGTTCATTTTACTGCATTTTTTACAAGTTTATTCAGGAAGGGAAGGGTGAAAAATGGACGCAGGAAGTACGGCGAGTATGCGTGATTCTGTTCGATCGTGCGGCGATGTTCCCTTATGCGGACATTGTTTTACCCGCCCGACGGTTTTCTGAATCCCATACATAACTGACTTTCTAAATCCGTCCCCGGAGGGACGGGGCATTTTTATGCAAAAAATTTTAGGAGGGCATTTATGTCAAAGGAAGAGTTGCTTACAAAAGCGCTTGAATTGCTTGAAAAGCGCAAATATTCCGAATTAAGATCCGAACTGATCGACATGGAGCCGATCGATATAGCGCGCCTTTGCGACGACCTGCCGGAGGAAAAGCTGCCGGTGGTTTACCGTCTGCTGCCCAAGGAGCAGGCAGCGGAGACCTTTGTAGAGCTGGACCCCGATATTCAGGAGCTGCTTATAAAATCCTTTTCCGATAACGAGCTTCACGAGGTGTTAAAGGAACTTTACCTTGACGACACCGTGGATATCATAGAGGAAATGCCGGCAAGCGTTGTGCGCAGGATACTCAATTCCTCCTCGCCGGAGGACAGAAAGGCCATAAACGAGCTGCTGAAATACCCGCAGGACAGCGCGGGCAGCATAATGACCACGGAGTATGTCTGCCTTAAGGCGGGCATGAGCGTGGCCGAGGCCTTTGATCACATACGGGCAACCGGCGTGGATAAGGAAACCATATACACCTGCTATGTTACCGATGAAAACCGGCATCTGGTGGGGGTGGTAACGGTGAAGGACATGCTGCTGAGCAGCCCGGAGGCCCGGATAGGCGATATAATGGACGATAATGTGCTCTCTGCCGTTACCCATGAGGACGAAGAAAGCGTTGCGGAAAAATTCAAGCGTTACGACCTGCTGGCTCTGCCCGTTGTGGACAACGAGAACCGCCTTGTAGGTATAGTTACCGTTGACGATGCAATAGATGTATTAACGCAGGAAACCACCGAGGACATTGAAAAAATGGCGGCAATTACGCCGTCCGACCGTCCGTACCTTAAAACTCCGGCGCCGGTCATATTTGCAAAAAGAATTCCGTGGCTGTTGGTGCTGATGATATCCGCCACCTTCACGGGGGGCATTATCAGCTCCTTTGAAGGGGCGCTTGCCGGGCTGCCCATTCTTACCGCCTTTATCCCCATGCTTATGGACACCGGCGGAAATTCCGGCTCTCAGGCGTCGGTTACCGTTATACGCGGCCTTGCCCTAAGCGAGATCCGCCCCTCCGACTTTTTAAGAGTGATCTGGAAGGAAACGCGGGTGGCGCTGCTGTGCGGCATTACGCTCTCCGTTGCGGCCTTCGGCAAGGTCATGCTTATTGACCGCATGCTGCTTGGCAATACCGCAGCGGACGCTTCGGTTGCGCTGGTGGTGGGGCTTACCCTTGCGGTTACGGTGTTGGTGGCAAAGCTTATAGGCTGCACCCTGCCCCTGCTTGCAAAATGCCTTAAGCTGGACCCTGCCGTTATGGCAAGCCCGTTTATTACCACCATAGTGGATGCGGTATCGCTGCTTGTGTATTTTGCGGTGGCCTCCTCCTTGCTTCAGATGCCGTAGCGACTTTCAAGCCCCGGATACGGCGGCATACGGATTTGCAAGAGAATCAATATAAAAATAAGCGCGCAGGTGTTTCCGGCGCGCTTTTGCATTTTTTCAGGCGGCACTTAGGCTAAAGGCAGAACAGATACGGCTCAACCGAGCCGTTTTTTATGTCCAGACGCGCATACTGCGGCGAAAAACGGGAAAATGCGCCGGGGCATACCAGCAGCACGCCCTGCTGCCAGGTGATATCGGCAATATGGGTGTGCCCGTAGCAGGCGCAGGCAGCGCCCAGCTCCAGCGCTCGGTAAGTAAGACGCGTAAGGGAATACTTTACCCCCAAAGTATGCCCGTGCACCAAAAGTATCTTTACCCCGTCAAGGGTTATAACCTCTTCATCGGGACGGACGCTGCCCGGATCGCAGTTGCCCCGCACCAAAGCGGTGAATTTGCCGTTTTTTCGGGCAAACTCCTCGCCGTCCGAGGCGTGATCGCCCAGATGCGCGTAGGCATCGGCGTCCCTTGAGGCGGCAAGCAGCATATCAAAATCGCGATAGCCGTGGCTGTCCGATATCACATAAAGCCTTTTCACAGCCGTCCCTCCGCTCTTTCCCTCTTAAGCCATTTTGCAAGGCTCTGCGCCGCGCGGGCGCGGTGGGATATGCGCATCTTTTCCTCGGGGGATATCTCCGCCGAGGTGCAGCCGTAATCGGGGAGCAGGAATATCGGGTCATACCCGAAGCCGTTGCACCCCGAGGGGCTGTATGCGATCTCCCCCTCCAGCTCTCCGCGGAATACCGCCTCGGTTTCTCCGCATACATAGGCCATGGCGCACACAAAGCGCGCGCTGCGCTGTTTTTTATCCTTCATGTTTTCAAGCACAAGGCGCAGATTGGCTTCGTCGTCGCCGTGATGTCCGCAGTAGCGTGCGGAATATATGCCGGGCGCGCCGCCGAGGGCGTCCACCGCCAGCCCGCTGTCGTCCGCTACGCAGGCGCAGCCGCTTATCAGGGCGGTCTCCCGTGCCTTTTTAAGGGCGTTTTCCTCAAAGGTGCTGCCGTCCTCCAGCGTTTCGTGCTCTATCCCCGCTTCCTTAAGGGAGAGTATTTCATCAAAAAGCCCGCACAGAACGGCCTTCATTTCAACAAGCTTTTTTTGATTGTTTGTGGCGATTATCAGCTTCATACTGTTTGCTGTTTTCCTCCGATTTCCATTTTGGGATATATTTTTCGCTTACCCCTTTGCGGGATTGTATTTCGGCACTGTTTGCGGTTATTTCAGCTTTTCGAAGTTCTTGAAATGCAGCTTTGCAAATTCCGAAAGGGAATCCCGCCCGGAGAGCCTGCATATGCCCTGCGCCGCGCGGTCCGCCGCCGCTCCGGCGCCCTTGGGAAGAATAAAGCCCTCCGGCCCCGCAGAGCGCGACAGCCTTTCCATTTCCGTCAGGAAGCGTTCCCGCGCGATAATTGAGGCCGCCGCTACCGCGGTGTCCCTCTCGCCCTTGGGCGTTTGCAGCACGCGCGCGCCGCGTCCCCTTTCCATAAGCGCCCGCTTAAGCACATATTCTCCGGCAAACTGATCCACTATCACATCACGGCAGTTGCCGTGGCGCTCCAGCAGGTTTTCTATCACGCGGGAGTGCGCCCAGGCAAGTAGCGTGTTCAGGTTGCCTATTTTTTCATAAAGGCGGTTATAGCTTCCCGGCAAAAGACACAGCACCTCGATATCCTCCTTGGGCAGCATGCTGCGTATGCCGCGCGCCAGCTCAAGGTTGTGCTTATCCGAGGAAAGCTTGGAGTCCTTTACCCCCAGCGTGTCCAAAAGCGCCTCGGAGCGCTCGTTTACATACACTCCTGCCACTACGAGAGGGCCGAAGAAGTCGCCCTTTCCGGATTCGTCGGTGCCTATGCGGCAGCCGGTAAGGCTTATTTCCTTAACGGGGCGCGCCGTAAAGCCGGCATCGGAGGTGCGGGCCCTTGCGCCCGTATTGCCGCAGCACTGCGATGCCAGAAGCTCTGCTAACCCCTGAGGACCGTTTTGCTGCACAAGCCTTGTGCATATGCCGTTTTTAGAATAGTACAGCACAAGATAAAAGCGCTCCTGCGCCATGCAGGAAAACCTGTATCCGTAGGGTATCTCGCTTTGCGCCTCAACGGCAATGCCCTGCTGCTCAAGCAGGTTTTTAAGCGCTTCTATGCCCTGCGCCTTGGGCAGGGAAAACGGGGCTGTGGATGTCATTTGCTGCTCTTTTCCGGAAGCGCCGCCGGGCATCTCAAAAGGAGTTGCCCGTTGACATTTTCCTTTCATTGTGCTATCATTATAGCCGTTTAAGGGCAAAAAAGCAAACGAAAGCGCTTGCCTCCGGCCAAACGGCCGCCCACCTTAATATCCCTTACTGTTTTATATTCATTTTATCATTAGTTTTATCATCGATGCTCTGTATGCGTTTGTAGCTCAGCAGGATAGAGCGCTCCCCTCCTAAGGGAGAGGCCCCCGGTTCGAATCCGGGCAGGCGCACCAAAGTCCCAAAGGCGTAAGTCTTTGGGACTTTAACTTTTACCTCTTTACTATTCACTCTTCACTAAAAAACGCCTTTGGGAATTGGAAGTAATAAGTAATAGTGAAAAGTGAAAAAGTATTCTGCAAGGCTTTGCCTTGCTTTTTTTATTAGATGTAATACGAGTTTTCAAAGAATTAAGAGCAGTAAATGTGAAAGCACGCTTATTAATCAGTTTTTGCGCTTTGGAACAAGTATCGGTGCTAATATCAGAGAAGCCTTCTATGCTCACGGTAAAGCTGATTTTATTGCTAAACTTCAAATTGCCTTCACAGTGGCTTTTACATTAACAATCAGGACACAAATTGTTTGTTGCGTAAAAATTAAACTTTTTGTGTTGCTCAACAAACATTCACAGAAATACAATAAATGTAATCAACCGACGGTAGAAAAAGTTAAACCGCCGCGTTGTTGCTCTTAAAAAATGAATATGATATAATTTATTCAGGGGTGATAAAATGGAATGCATCAATACTGTGTTAGCGACAAATATTCTTAAATTCAGACAAATTCAAGGAATGACGCAAAAGGAATTGGCAGAGAAGTTAGGCGTCAGCAATCAATCGATTTCAAAATGGGAGACGGCAAAATCTACTCCTGATATTGCACTTTTGCCGATATTAGCTGATGTTTTTCACTGTTATATTGATCAACTGTTTTCCCGTCAAGTGGTTGTCGAACCACATTTCGATCTATGCACGGAATTTCCTTGGCCCGACGATACGATTATGCGAGAGGTTTTGTGCAACGGCAGAAAAATTATTAAGATAAATCCAATCGGATAAAATGAGACTTTATATTTTGTGCTATTTTGTCGTGCAGTCACAAAGTCCCAAAGGCGCAAGTCTTTGGGGCTTTAATTTTTATCTCTTCGCCGAAAACGCCTTTGCGGCCTTGGAAGTAATAAGTAATAGTGAAAAATGAAAAAGCATGCGCAGGGCTTTGCCTTGCTCGGTTTGTGAAAAAAGCCCGGCTTTTGCCGTGCTTTTTGCTGTATTCGCCTTGCGGCAGGGGTATTGCGGCAGGGCGATATTCGGCTTTGCGAGAGTGAGCCGCGAATTGAGCCGCGAATATAATATCACTTTCCTTCACCGCCCTTTTCCGAGCGGCTTCTTTTCCCAAAGCACTGTTTGCAGACAAAAAATAACAGTAAAACACGAGCAACGGTGAAAACATAAGAAAAATGGCATATATTAGCCTTAAAGCCCATAATTTCGGCAAGAAATCGCTTATATATGTCAAAAACCCGAACATTCTGTTAAAAAAGCGGGTTTTACGAGTTTCTGGCTTGGCTTTTTTATTGCAGAGGTGTATTTTGTAAACAAAAGCGAAAGACACGGGCGAGGCTTTCTGAATTTTCTGATAACATATAAAAAGTTGCGAAAACTTCCGTTTTTCCGCGCATACTGCTTCCCGAAAGGGGGAACGCAGTTAAGAACTGCGGTGTTTGTCATGCGCAAAATAATTCTGTCGGCGGGCGGCATTACGCCGCCGCTGTGCGCACCCTTTTTGCTTTGTGAAAAAACCGCGCCGGACGGAGCGCTGCTGTATCAGAATGTTGAGGTATTTGCCGAGGCAATTCAGGCAGAACCGTCTCTGGCGGTACAGCAGGCATGGAATGTTTCGGTAAATGCAGATAAAAGCATAACGCTGCCGTAATACAAATAAACAGTCTTGAAGGATGCGGGAAAACGCCGCATGCAATTATCCGGGGCAGCTGCATATAAAATATAACAGGGGAGGCCGTCGGCCTCTCCTTGGTCATGCGCATTTGTGCGGGCGTTTGTGTTTTTGCGCATTTACGGCGCCGATACCAAAACCTCCAGATCCTCTTCCGACACCGAAATACATGCAATCTCCGGCAATGCGCCGTACTGGTCAAAGCTGACAAGGCGGCAGCCGTTAATTTGTCTTGGGTCGCATATTATTCCGCTCATTCCCCGGTGTACGCCTTCCTTTGCGTATTTTTCCTTTTCCACAGTCAAAACCACTCTGTCATATTGCTTCATAAAAGCTCCTCATTCTTCAATTTCCCCGCAATACGGAGTTGCAAGCTGAATAACGCCGTCCGGATAAATCATCCAGCCGGATTTCAGATACGCCTTTTTCCGGATATTCTTACGGGGTAAAACTATTACAATGGTTATCCTCTGCCCGTATTCGTCAATTTTGCCAAGGGTGAAATCACCGTCTGCATATTTCTTTTGTGCCTGTTTGCAATATTCTTCTTTGAGATACGCGAATCCATTATATCATAACCCCAGCTCTCGAACAATGCCTTTTTTCCGGTATTTACATCAAATATGGGAGAAAATATATATTTGTCAAATTTACTTAAATCACACAAGGCAGCCGTGTCCAAAGCCTCTGCCGTTTTCAACCTGCAATGACAGTTCGGATGCGGCGGATGCTGGGGCATAAGATCTATGGGAAATTCGCAGCCGTTCAGGTTAAGGCAGGGAGCGCAATGCTTGTTTCCTATAGCCTTTGCATAGAGTGTGTTATCATGTTTCTCCTTTGCGGTGCGGGCCGGCGGTGTTCCCTCGTGCACCCAACGCACTCGCTGCCCGCTTTCAAACAGATCGAGTATATTTTGTCTTATGCTGTCAAAGCTTAATTTTGTATCCCCCTTTTATTATAAAGTGTCTGATACAATTTTAATACGCAAATATGTATAATGCCCGTATTTGTGCCGACCGTGCCGCGACATAAAAAAACCGCCGGGCAGTGCCCGAGCGGTCAATTGCGTATGCAGCCGGTTTTGCGCGGCTATTTTGCATCCCTGCATATACCGGCGTCCTTCAGTATTTCCTCATGGTCAAAGGCAAGCGGAAAGGGAATGTCGCAGGGGTAAAACCAGTGCGCCTCGGCGGCATCGTCGCCGCCCTGCGCCGCTGCGTTTTTTTCAATATGCAGGGCGTAGGCCACGGAAATTATCCATCCCCGCGGGTCCCGCCCGGGGGCGCTGTATACTCCCACAAGGCGCGCATTTTCCGCCCGAACCCCGGTTTCCTCCGCTGCCTCGCGCACGGCGGCCTCCGCCGTTGTTTCGTTTCGGTTTACAAAGCCGCCCGGCAGCGCCCAGCAGCCCTTATACGGGTGATTTTTCCGTTTTACAAGCAATATGCGCCCCGCAGGGTCGGATATCACGGCGTCGGCGGTTACGCTGGGGCGGTCATAGGCGCTTATATCGTATGAGGCAAGGTATTCCTCCTGACCGCCCTCTCTTTTTTCGTCCGTACTTTGTGTCATAACCCTTCTCCTTTCCGTGTCAAAACAAAAAAATGATGCGTTTTTTATCGTTTTTTACACGGTTTTTTACCGTTTTTTGCACCTTTTTTGCGCGTTTTTTAAGCATTTTGAATAAGAAAAAGCGCAGGCGGCCTTAACCTGCCTGCGCATTATATCAGAAAAACTGAACTCCGCCGGGAGTGTTGTTTTGACCATCGCCGTCCTCGTTCTTGGCGCCCGTATCCTCACAAACGCCCGTGCCATGGCACTTTTCGGCCTCAGCCTCGCTGCCGTCCCGTGCCGTATTTTCACTTTGAGAAGCTGCGCTTTCGCCGTTAGAGGCCGTCTGCCCGCCTTCGGCAGCCGCGTTTTCGCTCTTCGGCACTGCATTTTCGCCCTGAGCGGCGGCTTTTTCGGCCTTTTCGGCGCTCTTAAGCGGCGGCAGCTCCTTTCCCTCCGTCAGCAGCCGGAATTCCGCGCCGGAAAGCTTTTCTCTGGCTAACAGAGCCTGCGCTACGCGCTCCAGCAGCTCGCCGTGCTCCTTAAGCAGCTCGCGAGCCCGCTCCAGCTGGGTCTGTACTATGTCGTGTACGGCGTCGTCGATGCGGGCCGACCAGTTATCGGAGAAGGACTTCTGCGCCGAGAAATCGCGCCCTATGAACACCTCATTGCCGTCGCCCAGATATATGGGACCTATTTGATCGTACATGCCGTATTCGGTAACCATGGCGTGCGCGGTTTTGGTTATCTGGCGTATATCGCCGGAGGCGCCGGAGGATATCTCGTGCATTTTAAGCTCCTCGGCAACGCGGCCGCCTAGCCCCATGCAGATATCGTCCAGCATATTGGTGCGGCCGATATAATCCCGCTCGTCTTCGGGACGGGTAAGGGTGTAGCCGCCGGCTCCGCTGCGGGAGATAATGCTTATTTCGCTTACATCGTCGCAGCCGTCCAAAAGGTGCGCAAGCACTGCATGACCCGCTTCATGATAAGCGGTGAGAAGCTTGGTTTTTTCGGTATACTTGTGGGAACGCTTTTCCGGGCCCAGTATAACCTTTGTTACGGCGTCTTTTATGTCCTGATTGCTTATCTGCTTTTCATGTCGGCGCACGGCCAGCAGAGCCGCTTCGTTTACAAGATTTTCAATGTCGGCGCCGGTAAAGCCGATGGTAAGCTGAGCTATTTCCGAAGCGTCCACATCGGGAGCAAGCTTTTTGTTGCGGGTGTGAACACGGAATATCGCCTCGCGGCCGCGCACATCCGGCATAAGCACGTGTATCTGGCGATCAAAACGCCCCGAACGCAGCAGCGCGGGATCCAGAATGTCGGCGCGGTTGGTGGCCGCCATTACGATTATGCCTTCGTTATTGTTGAAGCCGTCCATTTCCACAAGCAGCTGGTTAAGGGTCTGCTCGCGCTCGTCGTGACCGCCGCCCAGCCCTGCACCGCGCCGTCTGCCTACGGCGTCTATTTCGTCAATGAAAATTATGCAGGGGGCGCTGCGCTTGGCCTGAGAGAACAGGTCGCGCACGCGGGAGGCGCCGATACCCACATAAAGCTCCACAAAATCGGAGCCCGTTATGGAATAGAAGGGCACGCCCGCTTCGCCCGCAACCGCCTTTGCAAGCAGGGTCTTACCCGTGCCCGGAGGGCCTACGAGCAATACGCCCTTGGGGATGCGCGCACCCATATCGGTAAACTGCTTGGGGTTTTTAAGGAAATCCACAAGCTCGCTCATTTCTTCCTTTTCTTCCTCGGCGCCGGCGACATCCTTGAAGCCCAGCTTGTTTTTGCCGTCGTAGGCGCGCGCAGTGGCTCGCCCGAACTGTGCGGCCTTGCCGTTTGCCGCCTGCATTTGCTGGAACATGAAGAACATGAGCCCGCCGGTAAGCAGCAGCATTACAAGATAGGGCAGCAGAGACATAAACCACGACGGCTCCGGGGTGGGCAGGGTTTTCAGGTCCGCCTGCAGCTTGCCCTGTTCCTTATAGTTTTTGAATTTGGCATAGAAATCATCGTAAGAGGTTTCGGTGCCGTTGAAGCGCACTAAATAGTCGTAGCGGCTTTCTATGTTTTTGAAGTTCTGTTCGTGAGCCTTGGTAACGGCAAGAATTACATTTGTGCCGCTTTGGGAGTCATACATGGCTACGCCGTATATTTCTCCGGCCTCGATTTTTTTCTCAAGCTCGGCATAGGAGCTGAGTTCCCTCGTGCTTCTGTCCGTTTGCGTGACGGTGGACCAAAGAAGCGCCACCACGGCCACGATCACCACGATGTAAAGCACTTTTGCCAGTGTGTTCTTTTTCAAGCGGAAATACCTCCGTGACGATATTGTAAAGATTGTAAAAAACCCATTATATCAGGCTCGCTTAGTATACCACAACAATGGGATTCAGTCGAATCAAATCGGCATATGTTTACTGATTTTTAATACTTTTTACTGTTTTTTGGGCGCGCCCTTCGGGATTTAATGCCTTTGTTGATAAACAAAAGGATATGTGATAGAATTAAAAGCCGAATAAAAAAGCGCAAAGCGGGAGGAAAAATGTACAGGATCACGGTGATAGAGGATGACGACGCGATATATTCGCTGCTTGCACGCAGTCTGTCGGAATGGGGCTTTGAGGTTATGCGGGTGACGGATTACGGCAATGCGCCGGAGCGGCTGCTTTCCCAAATGCCGCATTTGGTGCTGCTGGATGTGATGCTTCCCGGCATAAACGGCTGCGCGCTGTGCGCAAAGCTGCGGAAAAGCTCCGGCGTGCCGGTGATATTTATTTCCTCGGCCGGCGAAAAAAGCAGCGTGCTTACCGCCATAAGCCTCGGGGGCGACGATTTTATAGTCAAGCCCTTCGATTTTGATGTTTTGCTTGCCAAAATAAATGCGCTGCTGCGGCGCACATACGATTTTGCCGCGCCGGAGGAGCTTACCGTGTGCGGCGGCGGACGGCTGCGCGCGCAGGAGGGCGTGTTTGAGGTGAAGGGGCGGGAGGTTTTGCTTACCCGCAACGAGCTGCGTCTGCTTCAGACCCTGCTTGCCCGCAGGGGAAAAATAGTTTCAAGGCAGACCCTTATGCAGAAGCTGTGGGAAACCGACAGCTTTGTGGACGAAAATACGCTGTCGGTAAACATAAACAGGCTGAGAAAGAAGCTGGCGCAGGCGGGGGCGGAGGATTTTATCCATACCAAAATAGGCATGGGATATTATATTCCGGCAGAGGGCGCTGCGGGCGATTCGGCGGATAAAAGACATGAATAAAAGAGAAAATGCAAAAATTCTGCCGGGAGAGGAGAACATGACGGAAAAAGCGGATAAAAGCAGGCAGGAGACAAAGGAGGGCGCTGCGGAAAATAAAAGGAAAAAAAGCGGCGTGCGGCTGTTTTTAACATATCTGTATTCCTGCCGGAGAGTGGCGGCGTTTGCGGCGGCGGCAGCGGCGGTGTTTTTTGCGGTGCTGTTTTTATGGCGTCTGCCGACGGAGGCGCTGCTGTACGCGCTGCTGCTGAGCCTGCTGCCGGCGGGGCTGGCGATAGCTGCGGGCTTTTCAAGATTTTTGCGCCTGCACGGGGCGGCAGAGCTGGCAAAGGCATCCGATATGACCCCGGAGGCGCTGCCCTGCGAAGGGGCGGAGAAGGAATTGCACGCGCTGGTGCTTCAGAGAGAGGCGGAGCTGAGGCAATGCCGGGAAAAGCTGAGAGAGCGCGAGACAGAGCTTAAGCGTTACTGTACGCTGTGGGCGCATCAGATAAAAACGCCGCTTGCGGCAATGCGCCTTCAGGCGCAGGAGCTGGATTCGCCGGAGCTTATCCGTCAATTGCTAAGGACGGAGCAATATGTGGATATGGTGCTGCAATTTGCCCGAAAGGACGGCAGCGATTATGTTTTTTGCAGGGTGAACCCGGCGCAGACGGCGCGTCAGGCATTAAGAAGGTGCAGCGTGCTGTTTATTGCAAAGCGTTTGCGCGTGGAATTCTGCGTACCGGATTTTTATGTGATAAGCGATGCGAAATGGTTGGGGTTTGTTGTGGAGCAGCTGCTTACAAACGCTGCCAAATACACTCCGGAGGGCGGCACCGTAACCGTTTCGGGCGATGAGAGGGAATGCAGCCTTTCCGTAGCCGACACGGGGGTGGGGATACCGGCGCAGGAGCTGCCGCGGGTGTGCGAGCTGGGCTATACCGGGCTTGCGGGGAGGGACAACGCCCGCTCCACCGGGATAGGGCTGTATCTGTGCAGGGAGATATGCAGTCGTCTTTCCACGCCGATGAGCATTGAATCCGAGGTGGGAAAGGGAACACGCGTTACGCTTTGCCTGCATAAGGAGGAATACTGAAGGCCGGGGCATAAAACGGTGCTGCGGCTGCAAAATATATGCGCCCCTGCGGGCCTGCCGCCTTTCTTACAAAAGTGTAAGACGGGCGGCGCTTTTTGTAAGGGGGTTGTTATGGGAAAACGCGGGGTAAAGGCGTATAATAGCGGCGTAATGAAAAGGCGCGGCCGGAAAAACGGCTGCAAAATGAACGGGGGAAACTGTTATGGCATTTCTTGAGGTAAGGAATCTGGGAAAAACATATGTAACAAGGCTGGGCGCCTGCCGCGTGCAGGCGCTTAAGGAGGTAAGCTTTTCGGTGGAGAAGGGGGAATTTATAGCGGTGATGGGAGAGTCCGGCTCGGGCAAGACCACGCTGCTTAACATACTTGCCGCTCTTGACCGTCCCGGCTCCGGGGATGTGCTGCTGGAGGGCAAAAGCCTTTCCGGCATTGCGGAAAAGGAGCTGGCCGCTTTCCGGCGGGACAATTTGGGGTTTGTGTTTCAGGATTTCAATCTGCTGGACACCTTCAGCGTGAGGGACAATATTCTTTTGCCGTTGGTGCTCAAGCGCACCGGCATAAAGCAGATGCAGGAGCGTTTGGCGGCGGTGGCCGGTCAGCTGGGACTTACGGAGCTGCTTGATAAATATCCCTATGAGCTTTCGGGCGGGCAGAAGCAGCGCACTGCGGTGGGAAGGGCGATAATAACCTCCCCGGCGCTGCTGCTTGCCGATGAACCAACGGGGGCGCTGGATTCTCATCAGGCGCAGCGGCTTATGGAGCTGTTCTGCCATCTGAACGGCGGCGGGCAGACCGTAATAATGGTGACGCATTCGGTAAAGGCGGCAAGCTATGCCTCGAGGGTGCTGTT
>OLRI01002337.1_pt1 | contig 13439 bp, 10 predicted proteins | sample 1672871 | NCBI WGS metagenome assembly OLRI01 (sample SAMEA3136732, study PRJEB25190) | human gut metagenome
GCAGCTGCCGCACCTCGCTCGCCGTATCGGCACTTAGAATTATGCGGTATTGCCCCAAGCTTACTGGGCCTGATCCGGCAACAGAACAGCGGTCACACAGACAAACGTGCCGTTTGTGCCGCCGGTGCTCATCAGGGTCAGGAAGGTTTCCTTATCACCGGGGGTATTGCCGGTATCAAACAGGCTGCGTTCCTTAATGCTCTGGCTGAACTCCGCATAGCTGTAATAATCCGAAAGTTCCCCATAGCTGGCGGGGGTAAAGGCATTCTCGGTGCCTGCGGCATCGGTATTATACACTGCCACAGCACGGAAATGGTAGGTCACATCACTCAGGTACAGGGTGAACTCGGCATTCTGGCTGAAGTTTGTCTGGTCCGTCAGGCTTGCCAGCGAGGCATCCGCGCAGGAAAGCACCGTGTTGGACGGCATGGAAGCGTTCAGGTAGTTGGTGCCGCTGATGGCAGCGCCATCGCCCGGCTGGGAGCCGCTGTACACCAGCTGGCCGTTCTGGCCGGGGAACGCAAGATAACCGATAATTTTTTCGTTTTCTGCCGCAGCGGATTTCAAATATGCCTGCGCCTGGGTATCAAACTGCTCTGTGCCGTAATTTTTATAGGCAGGGGCTTTCACGGTGCATCCACGGGGCAGCCCCAGCAGCACCGCAGCACCCACCAGAACCAGCAGGGCAATAACAGCCACTGCGGCAATCGCTTTGCGGCGGTGGCGGCGCTCGGCACGCTCGATCATGGCAAGGCTGCGGTTGTGGATGGCATCCTGTTTGGGTTCCTGCTTTGCTGCCAGGGGGCGCGGCACTGCCGGTTTGGCTTTGCTGTGGCCAGGGAAGGTAATGGTGGGCTCTTCGTCCTCCCCGTCGTCCTCCCCGTCATCCTCATCGTCTTCAAACAACTGGCTGGCGGCGCGCTGGAATTCATCGGTGCTGCGCGGCGGGGCTTTTTCGTCCGCCTTGCGGGCTGCTTCCAGCGCGGCGGGGTCCAACCCTGCCGAAAAATCCGGAATATCATCATCCAGGATAGAAGCTTTTGGTTTCGGCAGGTTGGCGGGCGGTTCCGGCTCCGGCAGGGGTTCCGGCTGCGGTGCAGCGGGCGGTTCCGGGTTGGGCTGCTCCTGCTGCTTTGCTGCCTGCTGAGCCGCCATGGCCTGCTCCAAATCTGCACGGGAAATTTTGATGGTGCGGGTGGCACACAGTTCCAGGTCCGGGTCCAGCTCGCTTTCTGCGGCGCGGCGGGTGCGCGCTTCGGCGGCGGCCTGCGGGCCTGCGGTGCGCAGGTCCAGCGGATCCGGTGTTGGCTGCGGCGCGGCAGGCTGGGCGATGGGGCGTTCAAAGGTAATGGTCCCGGTAGGGGTAGCCTGCGGTTTGGGTTCAGTGGGCTGCGCATCGTAATCGGGGACCGGTTCTGCATCGTAGCTGTCCGGGGCGTTGGACTTAACCGCCGGTTTGGCCGGGGCAGCCTTGCGGCGCAGCGTAAAGCGGAAGCCTGGCCTCGGCTGGCCTTCGCCGCTGACCAGCAGCAGCGGGCGCTCCCGCCCCGGCTTGAAGGTAATAGCGGAAGGTCCCAGGTGCATCCCCAATGCACGGCGGCGGGCCAAGTCCAGAATATGGTTGGCGATTGCCATATCGGAGATTTCGGGGCTCAGGGCACAGGCTGCCGCGCCGATGCGGCTGCACAGCAGCACAAAAGGCGCCTGCCCCACTGTTGCGGGCATATACACGGCGGCATAATCCGCATTGGCCAGCAGCAAAGCGCTTTGAGCGCGGCCTGCAGCGGCCTGAACCATATCGCCGGGGAACTTTTTGAGCAGAGCTTCCGGCGCGGCAATGCGGCGGGCATTCGCCGGGTTCAGGTAGGTCTGGTTGCCAAAATCGAACGCTGCTTCGCTGTGCTGCAGGCCGCGCAGGGCGTTGCCCAACAGGCGGCCGGTGGCTTCGTCCGCCGCAACAAGCAGGCGGCGCTTTTTCAGCAGAGCATCCAGCGCGGCCTGGGCCAGGGTGGTATCCTCAAAGCCATAGCAGGCATCGCCAAAGCGGGTGCGCAGTTTCTGCACCCACTTTTCGCAGTATTCATCCGCCATTGCCTGGGTGGGGGCTGATGCCTGCACGCAGACAAGGTATTCACCATCGCGCTCCTGCAGGCGCAGGCTGGGGCTGCCCTCGGCCTGGGCGTTCTCAATGATGGAGTTCATCTCCGCTTTGGAAAGCCCAAACACACGCAGGATTCGCATTTGGATTTGCAGCATTAAAACACCCCTTTGGTGGAAAGTTGAAGTTAGGAGTCAGGAGGGAGGAGTTAGGAGTTTTGCCGTGCCACAAGGTTGGCAGAAAACAAATTAGAAATTAGGAATGAGGAATTAGTAATTGGTGGGTGGTTTTTGCTTTCTCATTGCCTATTAAAGTTATTGTTAAATATCAAGGGTTTCGGGTTTGACATCTTTGGAGGGGACGGGGTGGGCGTTTTCGGGAGGGATATCAAGGGCCATGCGGCGCAGAAGGTCCAGGGCGTACAGGGCGGCGCGGGTGCGGATGATGCTGCGCTCGGCATAGCCGCCGAGTTCCAGGCGCATCAGCCAGGCTTTGCCGCTGCGGGCATCCGCACCGGCCAGGTAGACGGTACCTACCGGTTTGCCCGGCAGTGCGCCGCCGGGCCCGGCAATGCCGGTAATGCCCACGGCCAGATCTGCCCCCGATGCCTGCAAAGCGCCGTAAGCCATCGCCACGGCCACCGGGCCGGAAACCACGTTATACTGTTCAATCAAAGTCGGGTCAACACCCAGCAGCTTTGCCTTGGCGGCTTCGGCATAGGTCACAAAGCCATAGCCGAACACCTCGCTGGAGCCGGGCACATTGGTGATTTTTTCTGCCACAAGGCCGCCAGTGCAGCTTTCCGCGGTGGCAGCATGCAGCCCTTTTTGCTGCAGCAGGTGCACCACAGTGTATTCCAGCCCCGGCACATCCACATCATACGCATTGGGGCCCAAAATCTTGCGGAACTCCGCAATGCGGGCATCACAGGCCGTTTCGGCTTCCGCCTCGGTTGCGGCGCGGGCGGTCACACGGATCTCGCTCTCGCCGGTTTTGCAATAAATGGCTGCCGTGGGGTTTTCGCTGGCGAACAGCGGGGAAACCTTGCTGGCAATGCTGCTTTCGCCCCCCAGCACCCGCAGCGTTTTGGAGTGGATGGTACAGTTCTGGCGCTGCAGCAGCACCGGGCGGATATCCTCCGCCCACATGGCTTTCATCTCGCGTGGAACGCCGGGCATCAGCACGGCAATGCAGCCGTCATCCTCGAACCAGGCACCGGGTGCGGTGCCATGGGCGTTGGGTAGCTTGTGCCCCTTGGTGGGCACCATGGCCTGCTTGCGGTTGTTGGCCGTTGGGGTGCGCCCGCCGCGGCCGGTACGGGCAAAAAAGTCCACGATCTTCTGCCATTCTGCTTCATCAAAGTGCAGGGTATCGCCAAAGGCTTCGGCCACGGTCTCCTTGGTCAGGTCGTCCTCCGTGGGGCCAAGCCCGCCGGAAAACACCAGCAGATCGCTGCGGCTTTTGGCTTCCTTTACCAAATCACGCAGGCGGCCAGGGTTATCCCCAATCACATGCTGGTGCAGCACGCTGATGCCCAGTTCCGCCAGTTCGCGGCTCAAAAACTGGGCGTTGGTATTGACAATATCGCCAAGCAGCAACTCGGTTCCTACACAAATGATCTCCGCAGTCATGGTTTGTTCCGTCCTTTATCCAAGGGTAATTTTTATCTGGCGCTGTTAAAACTCCGGGTCATCCCCGATGCGGATGGGGATTTTCTCCACAGTTTCCGCCGCAATCCGTTCCAGCTCTGCCAGGCCGGGCATTCCGGCTTCGGCGGCTTCGATCTCCGCCAGGCTGGGCTTGGTTTTGGGGTGCGGCGGGGTAAAGATGGTACAGCAATCCTCATACGGCTCAATGGAGGTATCAAAGGTGCCGATCTTGCGGGAAATAGCAATGATCTCGGTCTTATCCATGCCGATCAGCGGGCGCAGAATCGGCAGGTTCTGCGCGGCGTCGGTGCAGGCAATGGCCTGCATGGTCTGGCTGGCAACCTGTGCTAGACTTTCGCCGGTAATCAAAGCTTCCATCTCGCTCTGGTCGGCCACCAGTTTGGCAATGCGCAGCATGCTGCGGCGCATGAGCACGGTAAACAACACATCAGGCGCATTATCGCGGATATACTCCTGCGGCTTGGTATAGGGCACCACAAACAGCTGGCAGTTGCCGGTATATTCTGCCAGTTCGCGGGCCAGGGCGCGCACCTTCAGTTTGGCGCGCAGGCTGGTGTACGGCGGGCTGGCAAAGTGGATGTGGTGCAGTGCAAGCCCGCGGCGCGCCATGCAATAAGCTGCTACCGGGCTGTCGATGCCGCCGGAAAGCAGGTTCAGCGCACGGCCGCTGGTGCCAACGGGCAGGCCGCCCGCGGCTTCCACCTTGGGGCCATGGATATATGCGCCTTTATCGCGGATTTCCACCATGATTTCCAGCTGCGGCTCATGCACGTTCACCCGCAGGTGGGGGTGCTTGCCCAGCAGGTAAGCGCCCAGTTCGCGGCACAGCTCCGGGCTTTTCATCGGGAACGTTTTATCCGCGCGCTTGGCTTCCACCTTAAAGGTGCGGATGCCGCGCAGCGTTTCGCCAAGATAAGCTTCCGCCGTGGCGCAGATCTCGTCAAAATCCTTGCTGCAGCAGGCAGCGCGGCTCATTTTGACAATGCCAAAAATTTTGGAAATACGGCGGAACGCTTCGTCCATGTCCAGGTCATCTTCCAGTGGCTCAATGAACACGGTGGACTGCGCCTGGGTCACCTTGAATTTGCCCAGGTCTTCCAGCCGGTAGCGGATGCTTTTGGCCAGGCGGGCTTCAAATTTGCTGCGGTTCAGGCCTTTCAGGGTCATTTCGCCCTGATAGGCAAGGATGATTTCTTTCATGTTTATGGCAAACCTTTCGTGTCTGGTGTTATGGTTTCATTCAATAGCGTTATGGCAATACCGCATAATTCTAAGTGCCGATACGGCGAGCGAGGTGCGGCAGATGCCAAGCCAAAAGCGCAGATAATACTGGATGTCTTATCGAGCATTTTGGCAACGCAGATGCCGTGCCGCAGCTGCCGGAGCGGTGCTTAAGCCGCAAGGCGGGAATTGTGCGGTGTTGCCTTATCTTTTCAGATGTGCTGCAACTCTTTCAGGCCGTCTTTCAGGCCGTCCAGCAGGGCCTGCACATCTTCGGGGGTGTTGTCCCCGCAAAAGCTGACGCGCAGCGCCGTGCGCACGGCAAGGTCCGGCGCGCCCATCGCCATCAGGGTGTGGCTCGGCTCGCCCTTATCGCAGGCGGAACCGCCGGAAATATAAATGTGCCGCCCGCTCAAATATTCAATAAAGGTCTGGCTGTTGACACAGTTGGTGGAAAAGTTCAGCACCTCCGGCACGGCATCCGCCGGGGAATTCAGGGTGATGGGTGCCTGCTGGGCCAGCTCTTCCAGCCCGGTGCGCAGCTGGGCGTTCAGGGCGCGGATATGCGCATTGCGGTCGCTCAGGTTTTTGGCCCCCTTTGCCGCAGCAAGGCCAAGGCCAACGATATAAGGGGTATTCTCGGTGCCGGGGCGCAGGCCGCGCTCCTGATGGCCGCCCAGGTAGGGCGGGCAAAGCGTCTGGCGCACGCTGTCCCGGATGAACAAAGCGCCGATTCCCTTGGGGGCATGCACTTTATGGCCGGATACCGAGAGAGTATCCACGTTCTTCCACTTTTTCAGGTCAATGGGGATGCGCAGCCATGCCTGCACGGCGTCCACATGCACCGCACAGCGGCTGTTTTTGGCCTTGACGGCTGTGGAAAGAGCGGCAATATCCTGCAAAGTGCCGGTTTCATTATTGACCGCCATGCAGCTGACCAGAACGGTATTTTTATCCACCTCGGCAGCCAGTTTGGCAACATCCAGGTGACCGTCTGCTTCAGGCAGGATTTCCACCACCTCAAAGCCGCGGTCTTTCAGTGCACGGATGGGCCGCTGCACGCTGGGGTGCTCAAAACCGGAAACCACAATTTTGCTGCCCCAGTTTTTGCGTGCCATGGCAAGGCCCTGCACGGCAAGGTTGTTGCTCTCGCTGCCGCAGGAGGTAAAATACAGATCCTTGGCCTGGCAGCCCAGGGTGCGGGCAATCTGCCCGCGGGCCGTGGTCAGGGCTTCATGGGTTTCTACCGCCGGTTCGTATAGGCTGGAGGGGTTCGCCCAATCCTTTAATAATGCTTCATGGATGGCACCCGCAATCTCCGGGTCCACCATGGTGGTTGCGGCATTATCCAGATAATGCAGTTCAGGGTCCAACAGCATGAGAAAGCCTCGTTTCGCTACGCGTAAAATTAAATCAAATTAAAAAAGAATAATGAATAAAGAATAATGTTTGTGCGCCGCCCGCGGCGGCGCAGATAAAACAGGCAGCAAACTCTGGCATGCAACAGCCCTGCCAGAGCGCCGAACCTGTTTTCAATGTGATGCCGTGGGCATCACACAGCCATTATTCATTATTCTTTTTTCTTTATTATTTTTCTTCGCTCTTTTCCATAGTAATACATAGTAAATTATACACACCACACCCGCAAAACACAAGTAGCGCCATACAAAAAAGGCGTGCGGGGTTGGCCGCACGCCGGAGAGGCTTCTTTTGTGTTATCTTGTGTGCCGGTCCTTTACTTCGTGGGCGTGGCCGATTACGGCGCTGCGCTTATGGAACAGCAGGCCCACCACGGCAAACATACCGCCCTCGATCAATACAGTAAACAGCCAGTCCCCCGTTACCAGGTAGCTGCCTGCCAGGCAGGTCAGCAGGGTGGGGATCGGCATGCTGATGCAGATAGCCGCAAAGAACTGTTTCGGCTTCATGTTGGCGTGAGCGGCGGCATAGGGAATGATGCCGTTGGGCAGCCCCGGTGTGATAAACGCCAGAATGGTATAAAACCAGGGGTTCTTGCTGTTGCGCACGCTGTTCAGCAACTTATTCGCCTTGGGGCTGTTCGCTGTGAGCAGTTCAATGACTTTTGCCAGGCGGCGCGCCAGCAGAAACACCAGAAAATTTGCCGCCACCGATGCCGAAAAGCTGGTCACAAAGCCTTTCCACGGCCCATAGGCGATCCCCGCCGCCAGTTGGACCGGCATGGCCGGGATTACCAGCGATACCACCTGCACGAACGCCAGGAACCACAGCGTCAAAAAGCTGCGCAGCCGCCCCTCGCTCGTCAAATAATCGCTCAGAGCCTGTTCGTCCCCGCTGGAAAATGCAGTCCATAACCCCGGCAACAGCAGGCGGAATGTTTCAATAATCAGCAGCACCATAACCAGAATTACGGCTGCTGCCGCAATAACGGCCAGGCGCTTGGTGCGTTCGGGGGGCTGTTGTTTCATGCAGGGGTACTCCTTAATTCTAAAATATAATGTTTATTCGCCGAAATCCTGTGCCACTTTTTTGAGCATATCCCGGATGGGCAAGTTATACGGGCAGCGGGTCTCGCACTTGCCACAGCCAATGCAGGCACCGGCTTTCACCGTCAGGGTATCGTACCGTTCGTGCGCCCAGCCCGCAAGGCCATAACGCTCCAGGTAGCCATGGAACAAGAAACAGCTGGGAATCTGGATGCCCACCGTGCAGGGGGCACAGTAATTGCAGCGGCGGCAGAACTGGGTGCCAAGGGTATCCCGCACTTTCTGGCAGGCGGCTTTCTCCTCCGGGGTCAGCGGGGCGGTGTTGGCGCTGCCCGCCACATTCTGTTCCAATTCTTCCGGCGCGGCCATGCCGGGGATGGATACTGTGACTGCCGGGTTGGAAAGCACATACCGCAGCGCCAGCCGTCCATCCTCAATGGCACCACCGGCCAGCGGCTTCATATCAATAAAGGCCTTGCCCTTTTCCGCACAGCGGTCGATCAGCTCTTTGCCCTGCTGCTCCACAATATTATAGGGGAACATAATGGTTTCGATCTCGTCCACCTTCAGCGCCTTTTCAAACGTCTGGCTCAGGTGGGCGGTAATGCCAATGTGCCCCACAACGCCCTTGGCCTTGGCTTCCAGCAGGGCTTCCATGGCGCCGCCGGGGGCCAGGATTTTATCCAGGTTTTCCGGGCTGGGGTTGTGGAACTGGTACAGGTCAATGTGATCGGTGCGCAGGTTTTTCAGGCTGGCGGCAAGCTCGGCTTCCATCTCTGCCTTGGTCAGCGCACGGCACTTGGTGGCAAGGATAAATTCATCCCGCAGGCCCAGTTCCTCCAGCGCCTGGCCGATCCACTCCTCGCTGACGGTGTAAGCGCGGGCGGTATCAATGTAATTGATGCCCGCCTCATGCGCGGCTTTCAGCATGGCGCGGGTGCCAGGTTCATCAATGCGCTGCACCGGAATGCCGCCAAAGCCCAGGCGCGAAACCCGCAGCCCGGTGCGGCCAAAATCAACATACTGCATATTTCATTCTCCCTTTTTGCGGCGGGGGTGCCCTGCCCCGTCTGGACGGTTGTACAAAGTATCACTATTATAGCAGGCAAGGCTTTACTTGTCACGTTTTTGGGCAGTTTTTTATTGACTTTACACCTGCTGTGCGTTAGGATTAGACTATTCATTGGGTATTTGTTGGTACATTATAAAGGATATACACGTTATAGTAGAGGGAGGAAATTCCTATGCGTTATGGTTTTATCGGCTGCGGCAACATGGGCGGTGCGGTTGCCCGCGCAGTGTGCCGCGGCGTTGGGCCGGAAAATGTTGTGCTGGCCAACCGCACCCCGGCCAAGGCTGAAGCCCTGGCCGAAGCACTTGGCTGCCGCGCCGCCACCAACGATGTGGTCGCGCAGGACTGCGATGTAATTTTCCTTGGCGTAAAGCCGCAGATGATGGCCGATATGCTGGCCAGCATCGCCCCCATCCTGGCAAAGCGCAGCGGGCGTTTTGTCCTGGTTACTATGGCTGCCGGGCTGAGCATGGCCCGCGTGCGCGAGATGGCCGGCGGTGCATATCCAATCATCCGCATCATGCCCAACACCCCGGTTTCGCTGGGGGCCGGTATGACCCAGTACTGCGCTGACGGCGTGAGCGATGACCAGATGTTCGCCTTTTTGGGTGCCATGGCCCCGGCCGGGCGGCTGGATGCCATCCCGGAAAATTTGATCGACGCCGCCTGCTGTGTTTCCGGCTGCGGGCCCGCGTGGGTATACCAGTTTATTGAAGCATTGGCCGACGGCGGCGTTGCTGCCGGATTGCCCCGCGCCAAAGCCCAGGAATATGCCGCCCAGACCCTTTTGGGCAGCGCCCGCATGGTGCTGGAAAGCGGCAGCCACCCCGGCGTACTGAAAGATGCTGTGTGCAGCCCCGGCGGTTCCACCATTCAGGGCGTGCGCGTGCTGGAAGAGCACGCGTTCCGCGGCGCAGTGACCGATGCCGTCCTGGCCGCCTATGACAAAACAAAGGAAATGGGGAAAAACTGATGCGCATTGTTGTCAAGATCGGCACCAGCACGCTGGCACATCCGGGCGGGCGGCTGAACATCCGCCACACCGAAGCACTGGTAAAAGTGTGGAGCGACATCAAAAACGCCGGGCACGAGCTGATTATTGTATCGTCCGGCGCAACCGGCCTTGGCGTGGGCAAGCTGCAGATTTCCCGCCCCAAAGATATGGTGACAAAGCAGGCCGCCGCAGCCGTGGGCCAGTGCGAGCTGATGTATACTTACGACAAGCTGTTTGCCGAATACAGCCACACCGTTGCCCAGCTGCTGGTGACCTGGGAGGACTTTGACCATCCCCACCGGCTGAACAACCTGCAAAACACGCTGGAGCGCCTGATCCAGCTGGGCGCTGTGCCGGTCATCAACGAAAACGACCCGATTTCCACCGAGGAATACTCCCTGGGCGATAACGACCGCCTGGGTGCCCTGATTGCCAAATACACCCACGCCGACCTGCTGGTGCTACTGAGCGACATTGACGGCCTGTACACCGCCGATCCGCATACCCACCCGGAAGCCACGTTGATCCACCGGGTAGAGAGCGTTACCCCCGAAATTGAGCAACTGGGCGGCGGCTCCAACAGTGGCCTTGGCACCGGTGGCATGTCCGCCAAGCTGACCGCCGCCAAAATTGCCACCGGTGCCGGTGTTGACATGGTCATCGCCAACGGTGCCAACGCCAATGTGCTGTACGACATTGTGGACGGCAAGGATGTGGGGACGAGATTTGTTGGAAAAAATAATAAATAATAATGAATAATGTTGGTGCGCCGCCCGCGGCGGCGCGGATAAAATAGGCGGACAGCTCCGGTTAGGATATTGGTTTACCGGAGAAATAGCCCTAATTGAAATGTGACGCCGCGGGCGTCACTCAACCATTATTCTCTATTCTTTATTCATTCTTAATTACAACCAAAGGAGTTCTGCTATGACTACGCATGAAATTCTGTTAGCGGCGCAGGCGGCAAAGCTGCCGCTGGCGCTGGCGGATACCGATACCAAAAACGCTGCGCTGGAAGCCATGGCAGTTGCCCTGGTGGAAAACAGCGATGCAATTCTGGCCGCCAACAAGCAGGATCTGGCCGCCGCACGCGGGCGCATCAGCGATGTAATGCTGGACCGTCTTGCCCTGACCCCTGCCCGGCTGGCCGCCATGGCCAAGGGCATGCGTGAGGTTGCCGCCCTGCCGGACCCGGTGGGTGCCGTGCTACGCAAAATTGTGCGGCCGAACGGGCTGCTGATTGAAAAAACCTCGGTGCCCATGGGCGTGATCGCCATTATTTATGAAAGCCGCCCCAACGTGACTTCCGACGCCGCCGCGCTGGCCCTGAAAGCCGGCAGCGCCTGTGTGCTGCGCTGCGGGCGCGATGCCTGGGCCAGCTGCCATGCCATTGTCAACGCTCTGCGCTGCGGTCTGGCCCGTGCCGGCCTGCCGGAAAGTGCCGTCAGCCTGATTGAGGACACTACCCACGCTTCCGCCAACGAGCTGATGACGGCAAACGGTCTGGTGGATCTGCTGATTCCCCGCGGCGGTGCCGGGCTGATCCGCGCCTGTGTGGAAAACGCCACGGTGCCCTGTATCCAGACCGGGACCGGCATCTGCCATGTATATGTAGACAAAGCCGCCGACCTGAACATGGCGGTGGATATCATTGAGAACGCCAAAACCAGCCGCCCCAGCGTGTGCAATGCCGAGGAAGTGTGCCTGGTACACAAGGATGTTGCCGCAGGGTTTCTGCCGTTGCTGAAAGCCCGCCTGGTGGATGCCCGCGCAGCTGCCGGGCTGGTTCCGGTGGATCTGCGGCTGGATGAGCGCGCTGCCGCCATCATTCCCGGAACACCCGCCGGCGAGCAGGATTTTGACACTGAATTTTTGAACTACATCCTGGCCATTGCCGTGGTGGATGATGTGGATGCCGCCATTGCCCACATTGCCCGCCATTCCACCCACCACAGTGAGGCCATCATCACGGCGGACGATACCGCCGCAGACCGCTTTACCACCTGTGTGGACAGCGCCGCCGTGTATGTCAACGCCTCCACCCGCTTTACCGATGGCGGAGAGTTTGGCCTGGGGTGCGAAATGGGCATCAGCACCCAAAAGCTGCATGCCCGCGGTCCCATGGGCCTGGCCGAGCTGTGCAGCTACAAATATATCATCCACGGCTCCGGCCAGACCCGCGGCGGCTCCGCGGCAAAATTGCAGAATCCGTGTAATTGATTGTAGCACAGGATACAACATTCGCAGAAGACGGTCTTGACCGTTCCCTACAGAGCATTTTATTATGTGCTGCCTGCCAATAAATGTGCTGTAGGGCGGGATGCCCTCATCCTGCCGCGGAGAAACCTTGCTGATTGCAACAAACGATGCAAACCATTTGTAGGGGACGATGCTTGGGCAATACCGCATAATTCTAAGTGCCGATACGGCGAGCGAGGTGCGGCAGCTGCTAAGCCAAAAGCGCAGATAATACTGGATGTCTTATCGAGCATTTTGGCAACGCAGATGCCGTGCCGCAGCTGCCGGAGCGGTGCTTAAGCCGCAAGGCGGGAATTGTGCAGTGTTGCCCTTGCATCGTCCCGCATGTCGGGCCCTGTCTAATCCCCCCACCTCAAACTCCGTCGCCCGCTTAAATTTCCATCATCACAAAAAGCATATGCCCGCGCATTCCGCGCCCGGCATATGCTTTTTCTGTTATCGCACTATAAACTTATTCTCCCTGCGCCATCGGATAATAATACTCCACCAACAAATCCACGCAGGCCCCATAGCTTTTCATGCCCAGGGTCTGGTCATACCCGCGCAGAAAACCGGTATACACCGTGCTGCCTGCCTCTTTGACCGGGCCTTCCCACTTGGCCCAATAGGCGTTGTTGTCGGCTAGGTCGGTGCGGGCGGCATCGCACAGGGTGCGGTAATTTTCGCTGGCGGCCTGCGGGTCAGCGCTGTACCAGGCATTGGAAAGGTACAGGTAGCCCATCAGCCAGCCGGAATATTCATATGCCGCATCACCACAGGTGGTGGAAGCCCGGATCGCCACAAAGTTTGCTTCCTGCTCGGCCGCCACGCCGCGCTGGTGGCTGAACTCGTGCGCAATGGTGGCGGGCAAAAACACCGCCGGGCAGTCCACATTCAAGGTGCTCTCGCCAAACAAGGGGCACAGGTAGCCGGTAAAGCCTGCCGCGCTCATCAGCTTGGAATAAAACGCCGGTTTGGGGCTGCGGTGCGGCCCGGCCAAAAAGGGATATTCCGCCACAATGCCGTCATACACATGGCCGGTGTTCAGCAAAATTTTCTCCTTGCTCACGGCGAACAGACCGGTTTCGTCCCGTGGGACGGTATCAGCGGCGGCGTTCACCTGCTCGCCAAACCACACGGTGGTGGCGGCCAGCTGTTCCACGCTCAGGGCCGGGGCCTGCATGTTGGCCTGCGCGGCAAAGCTGGGTGCATAATACTGGGTGCCCCACAAAGCGCACACCCCGGCATAGATCCACACCGCCGCGGTGCCCACATGCAGCACCCAGGCGGCAAAGCCTGCCTGTTTGTGGTGCATAGCCCGCACAATGCGCTGCACCAGCCGAACCAGGCAGATCAGAATGGCCGCCGTGGCAGCCAGCTCACAAAAGCTGAAGGGTAGCGGCTCCACCAGCGCAGAAACAAACCGCTTGACCGGCATGGAAACATACTCCACCCACCACTGCATGGCCGCGGCACTGCGGCGTGCGGCCCAGAACACCCCCAGCGCCGCCACCCCGCCGCCCAGCAGGGCCAGCCCGGCTTCGTGGGCGCGGCCAAACGCACGCACGGCGGCTGATACTTTTTTCTGCATCTTGTTTTCCCCTATTTATCGCAACTTTTATCTCATAGGCAACACCGCACAATTCCCGCCTTGCGGCTTAAGCACCGCTTCGGCGGCTGC
>OLRI01002347.1_pt1 | contig 13391 bp, 8 predicted proteins | sample 1672871 | NCBI WGS metagenome assembly OLRI01 (sample SAMEA3136732, study PRJEB25190) | human gut metagenome
ACAATAGTTGGGCTTGCCCCTGCGAAGATAGCTAGCTGCCGGGTCCTTTTTTTTTTATACTTTTAAGGACTTTTGTCCGCTTTTTTTTTATACATTTCAAGCGTATAATAGACCTATGCATAAAATATTAAAATATTGTAAATCAAAACCAATTTATATTATATTAGCCTTACTATTACAACTTATTACATTGTTTGTTTTAATGAGCTATTTTAGTCAACGCTTTTTTATTGTGAATATTATTTTAGTCGCATTTAGTTTATGTGTTTCCTTACATATCATTAATCGTGATTCGGATTCAAGTTCAAAACTATTGTGGGTATTGTTGATTATGGCATTTCCAATCTTTGGTGGAGTTGTCTATTTATTGATAGGAAATCGTAAAATTCCGAAAGCTTTAATGATCAAGGATAGACAAGCCTATTCGGATTATAAAAAATATGCGCTTCAAAATGTTGAAATTTTAGAACACCTTCATGAAGATGATTATGTATTAGATAAAATGATTTCAATGGCTTGGTCGAATGGATATTTTCCGGTATATGAAAATTGTTCGGTTCAATATTTTCCTTCAGGAGAAGAACAATACGAAGCTTTTATTGAAGAATTGATCAAAGCGAAAGACTTTATCTTTATTGAATTTTTTATCATCAATAAAGGTGTCATGTGGAATACGATCTTACAGATCCTTCTAGATAAGGCAAGTATGGGTGTTGATGTTCGTGTAATTTATGATGACATGGGATCTTTAACATATTTACCAAGAGATTATGCGAAATGGTTAAATGATCGAGGTATTAAAACGCATGTATTTAATCCTTTGCGTCCTCAACTTGCGATGCAGATGAATAATCGTGATCATAGAAAAATCTTAGTGATTGATGGCAAAGTTGCCTTTACGGGTGGATGTAATATATCGGATGAATATATCAATACGAAAATGCGTTTTGGACATTGGAAAGATATGGGATGTTTGATCAAAGGGCCTGCCGTTGAAATGTTCACTATTTCTTTCTTGCAAATTTGGAATTATCAAGCAAGTGAATATACTTCTTATTCTCGTTTTATTCAAGATCGGACTTGTTTTTCTAATTTAAAAGCGAAAGGCTTTATTATTCCATTTTCAGATTCACCAACAGACCAGAATAATACAGGACTTCATATGCATTTAAATATGCTTGGATGCGCCAAAGACTATTTCTGGATTTCGACTCCCTATTTAATTTTGGATGCCGAAATGATTTCATCATTAAAACTTGCGGTTTCTAATGGTGTAGATGTGCGTATTGTTGTTCCTGGTATTCCAGATAAAAAGATGGTGTACCAAGTCACAAAAGCGAATTTTGATATATTAATCAAGGCTGGTGTTAAAATCTATGAATATACACCTGGTTTTATCCATGGCAAAGTTTGTATCATTGATGATTCAAGTGCTTTAGTAGGTACTGTGAATATGGATTTTAGATCGTATTATCAACATTATGAATGTGGTGTATGGATGCATGAAGTAGATTGTTTGAAAGATATAAAAGATGACTTTGAAGAAATATTCAAAGTCTCACATGAAGTTTCATTAGAAGAGTGTATAAATACGAATCCAATTGTGAAAGTATATCGAAATGTATTAAAGGTATTTAGTCCTATTATGTAGGAATAAATACCTTTTGTGTTTTATTTATGAATCATTTTTTCGGGTTGAACATACAAATCAAATTCTTCACTTGTCAAATAACCTAATTCTAAAATGGCTTCTTTTAAAGTTAAATTATTTTTGAAGGCATATTGACTTGCATGACCTGCTTTTTCATAGCCGATGACTGGATTTAAACAAGTTACTAACATTAATGAATTATGTAAGTTTTTATCCATAGTTTCTTTGTTTGCCTTTAATCCATCTAAACAATGAATTGTAAAAGAGTGGATTGCGTCACTTAATAATTGAATGCTTTGATCCATGTTATAGGCAATTAATGGCATAAATACATTTAGTTCGAAGTTTCCTTGACTTGCACCAATACCGATAGCTGCATCATTTCCCATGACTTGAACAGCAACCATTGTCAAGGCTTCACATTGTGTAGGATTGACTTTTCCTGGCATGATACTTGATCCTGGCTCATTGCTTGGAATATCAATTTCATGAATTCCACTTCTTGGCCCACTGGCAAGCCATCTTACATCATTGGCAATCTTCATGCAGTTAGCCGCAAGTCCTTTTAGAGCACCACTTGTATAGACCATCGCATCCTTACTTGTAAGGGCATGGAATTTATTTGAATCAGGAAAAAATGGAAGGTTGGTTTTTTCAGAAATGATTTTTGTGACGATTTCATCAAAACCTTCTGGACAATTGATTCCAGTACCTACAGCGGTTGCACCACATGCGAGTTCATATACATATTTTAAACTGTCTACGATTTGATCTTTACTGTGTTCAATCATAGAACGGTATCCGCTTAATTCTTGTGAAAAATATAATGGTGTTGCATCTTGAAGATGGGTTCGACCTATCTTGATAATACCTTCATTTTCTTCTTCAAGTTTTTTGATTTGTTCAATCATTTGATTTAATCGTGGAAGTAACTCTTCGTTGATCTTTTGTGCGACCATGATATGTAAAGCAGCAGGGAAAGTATCATTTGAACTTTGGGATGCGTTGACTGTGTCATTTGGATGAAGAATATTTTCTTTTGCGTATTCATTTCCTAACATAGAAATGACTTCATTGGCATTCATATTCGTTTGTGTACCGGAACCTGTTTGCCAAACATGCAAAGGAAATTGGTCTAAATATTGTCCGTCTTCTATGTTTTGACATACTTTAACAATGGCTTCACATTGTTTTTCACTGATTTTATTGAAATGAAGGTTGGCTTTGGCACAAGCTTCTTTCAAAATCGCAAAACTATGAATCAAAGATTTTGGCATTAATTCTTGTCCAATCTTAAAATTCTCTAAACTTCTTTGTGTTTGGGATTTCCAATATTTATCGGCTTTGACCTTGATTTGGCCTAAGCAATCTTCTTCTATACGATATGTAGTCATTTTGTTCACCTCTAAGCAGTAGTTTAACATTTTTTTAAAAAATTGTCTGTATACATGTTACAATATAGAAGTAACTTAAGGAAATGAGGAGTACTACATATGCGAATGAAAGAGCCATATGAGGCTTATTTAGATGATTATAATTGTTTGGATGTTTATATGTCCAAAAATTTTTTTGGTGGAAAAAGCCGAATCTTCCACATGAAGGATACAAAGAATCGTATTATCCCTTTGACAATACAGTCACAATCCGACTTATATAATGGATTCACCCATTATGCCCTTTCTTTAAATGGAAATTTAGAGATTGGCCAAGAATATACAGTATATGATGAACATTGTAAGACTTGTGTCGCCAAATATTCTCATATTGTCAAAACAGAGCGTTTTGCGAAAGAGTTTACGTATGAAAAAGATGATTTAGGTGTGACATATACACCTGAAAAAACTACTTTTAAAGTATGGGCACCAACAGCTTTATCTGTCAATGTTGGATATGTCTTGAATGGTAAGAGAATCGTTGAATCGATGGTTCGACAAGATAAGGGTGTTTTTTCACTTACTGTTAATTCAGATCTTAATGGCGTACATTACTCTTATTTAGTTCGAGTCAATGGTGAATATAAAGGGGTAACAGATCCATATACTTGTTTTAGTGGTCCCAATGCACAATATAGTGTGGTGATAGATCCTAAAAGTTTAAATCTTCCAAAAAAAATCAAATTGAAACCAATGGATAGTGAATGTGATGCGATCATATATGAAGCAAGTGTTCGTGATATGACTAGCCAAACAGGAATTGGCATATCACATCCTAAAAAGTTTGTGGGATTTACGGAAGAAAATGAAATCACAAAGACCCATAATACAGGGTTTAGTTATTTAAAATCATTGGGTGTTACACACGTACAATTGATGCCTGTTTTTGACTTTGGCAGTGTCGATGAAGTATATCCAAATATATTCTATAATTGGGGATATGATCCGGTGCAATATCGTTGTTTAGAAGGTGCTTATTCTCTAGATCCTGCCAACGCGAAATTAAGAATTGAAGAATTTGCGAAACTCGTTCATGATTGTCATAAAGCAGGGATTCGTGTCAATTTAGATTTGGTGTTTAATCATGTATATGTGAAAGAAAACTTTGCACTTGAAAATATGGTTCCAGATTATTATTTCTTAATGAATCGGGATGGTGAATTCTCGAATGGTAGTTTTTGTGGAAATGATATTGATACGCAGCCTTATATGGCACGTAAATATTTTATTGAAACATGTAAAAAAATCATTGAAATGTATGATGTGGATGGATTCCGTTTTGATCTAATGGGAATTCTTGATTTTAACTTGATGAATGAAATTAGTGAAGAGTGTAAAAAAGTAAAACCTGATTTTATGATTTATGGAGAAGGTTGGAACATGCCAAGTTTTATGGCTGAAGAGATTCGTGCTTCACAATTGAATCAAGCGAAGATGCCACATGTAGGTCATTTCTCGGATCGTTTCCGTGAAGTGGTTTGTGGATCAAATGATGAACTTTCACGTAAAGGATTTGCCTCAGGTCAAGCGGATTTGATCTATCAAGTGAAGTGTTGTATGGCAGCCAGTTGTTTAGATCACGTATTCGATAGTCCTACAAAAGTAGTCAACTATGTAGAGTGTCACGATAATCATACGCTTTGGGATAAAAACCGTGTATGTTGTCATGGAGAGAGTCGTGATTTAAGAGAGAAACGTCAAATACTTGCGAATGCGATGGTATTACTTGCGCAAGGAATTCCATTTATTCATAGTGGGCAAGAGTTTGGTCGAACCAAACAAAATTTAGGCAACACATATAATCGTTCTGATAATTATAATCGTGTGGATTATCAAAGAAGAGATCATCATATTGAAATTGTTGAGCGTACAAAAGAATTGATTGAAATTCGTAAAACACACCCTTGTTTTAGATTAAGTACGGTTGAGCAGATTGAACAAGGTGTTCAATTTGATACGATATATGATCAGGTCTTAGTCTATTCTTGTCAAAAAGACAAAGATCATTGTGTAGCTTTCTTTAATCCGACAAATATTCCATATGATTATCACTTGGATCAAGAAGCTCGAATCTTGTTTGATAATGGCAACAGCAATTCTTTAGATACGTTTGATATTCATATTGCAGCATTTAGTGTTGTCGTTTGTCAATTTGGCTTGACGGCTTAGAACGCAAAACATATAATATAGTTTAAATTGAGAAGGAGAAATAAAATGGCAAAATTTTTTGAAGAACCATCTAGAACGTTCAGTGAGTATTTATTGATTCCTGGTTACACAGGTCCGGATTGTACACCGGACAAGGTGAGTTTAAAAACGCCTTTAGTTAAATTCAAAAAAGGTGAAGAACCTGCACTTTCTTTAAATATTCCAATGGTAAGTGCTGTTATGCAGGCTGTTAGTGGTGAAGAAATGGCTTGTGCACTTGCACGTGAGGGTGGAGTAAGTTTTATTTACGGTAGTCAAACAATTGAGTCTCAAGCCGCTATGGTTCGAAAAGTAAAATCGACTAAGGCTGGATTTGTTGGCAGCGATTCAAATATTAGCCCTGAAGCAACATTAGAGGATGTAATTGCTCTTCGTAAAGAAACAGGACATTCAACAATGGCTGTTACTGACAATGGTCAAGCTGATGGTAAATTAGTAGGTATCGTAACAAGTCGTGATTATCGCGAAAGTCGTATGGATCATTCCATTCAAGTGAAAGAATTCATGACACCATTCGATAAATTGATTGTTGGAAATGAAGACATTACATTATCAGATGCAAACGATTTGATTTGGGAACACAAATTAAATCAATTGCCTATTGTTGATAAAGAACAACATTTAAAAGCTTTTGTGTTTAGAAAAGACTATGAGTCACACAAAGATAATCCAAATGAATTATTGGATGAAAATAAACGTTATATCGTTGGTGCTGGTATCAATACACGTGACTATGCGACTCGTGTACCTGCATTAGTTGAAGCAGGTGTTGATGTGTTATGTATTGATTCAAGTGAAGGATATTCAGCATGGCAAGCCGAAACAATCAAATGGATTCGTGAACACTATGGTGATCGTGTAAAAGTTGGTGCTGGTAACGTTGTTGATGGAGATGGTTTCCGTTTCTTAGCCGATGCAGGTGCAGACTTTATTAAGATTGGAATCGGTGGAGGTTCAATCTGTATTACACGTGAACAAAAAGGTATTGGTAGAGGACAGGCCACAGCTACAATTGATGTCGCAAAAGCTCGTGATGCATATTTTGAAGAAACGGGAGTTTATATTCCAATTTGTTCAGATGGTGGTATCGTACATGATTATCACATTACATTGGCATTGGCATTTGGAGCAGACTTCGTTATGTTAGGTCGTTACTTTGCTCGTTTTAAAGAAGCTCCAAACAAAATTGTAAGTGTGAATGGAAATTATATGAAAGAGTATTGGGGTGAAGGTAGTGCTCGTGCTCGTAACTGGCAAAGATATGATGTTGGTGGAGACAAGAAAATGTCTTTTGTCGAAGGTGTTGATTCATATGTTCCTTATGCAGGAAGCTTAAGAGACAATGTTGGTTTATCTCTTTCTAAGATTCGTCATACAATGTGTAACTGTGGATGTTTGACAATTCCAGAACTTCAAAGAGATGCGAAAGTCACTTTAGTATCTAGTACAAGTATTGTCGAAGGTGGGGCTCACGACGTTGTTGTTCGTGATGAACATTTCGACGCCAAACCACAATAATTCCAAAAGGACTTCGGTCCTTTTTTTCTTTATAAAAATCGCTTATAATACCTATATGGAAAAACAAAATGATTTATTGATGGATTCAAGTATTCTATATCGAAGTACACAAAAATATTATGATAAAATGCTTCAGGATTTAAATTTAAGTTATGCGCAATTGCCTATTTTAATTGAAATCTATGAGAATGAAGGGATTTCTTTGCAGCAAATTGTACAAGTTGGAGGCTACGATAAGGGTACTGTGACTAAAAATGTTCAAAAGCTGAACACTTTAGGATACGTTTCCATTTTAACAAGTGCAAAGGACAAGCGTGCGAAAGAATTATATACAACGGCACTTACGAAAAAACATATTTCTGAAATATATGGAATTCGAAGAGATTGGTGGCATCATATTACGCAAGATTTAAATGCGGATGAAATAGAAGTTTTTTCAAGATTTTACCAAACGTTATCCAATCATGCGCGTAGTTATGCGGATTTAGAAAAGACGCATCTTCAATTTTATAAATTAAAAAAATTATCCTTATCGGACTTTGACCCTTATTTAAGCTGTTCGTTATATACGGGCGGATGTAATTTAAAGTGTCCATATTGTCATTCAAAAGATTTGGTGTATTTAAAGGAAAATATGTATCCGATTGCCAATGAAAAGATCAGTGAATATTTAAAGAGTCACCATAAAGATTTAGAGGGAATTTATATATCGGGTGGAGAACCCTTGATGCATGAGGGTATTCTATCTTTTTTACAATATGCCAAGTCGCTAGACTATAAAATTAAGCTTCATACAAATGGGATGTTCTATGATCGTTTAAAGCGAATCTTAGAAGATGGGTTGGTTGATTATGTGAGTTTAGATATAAAAAATGCGCCGAGTGCCTATGCGAAAACATGTGGTGTAGAGGATGTAGATCTAATGGATATTGAAAAGTCATTGAATGAGTTAAAAGCATCTTCTTTCGGTTATGATGTTTATATCACATTGGTCGATGAATTTCATAATGAAAAGACAATCGATGAATTAGGACAATGGATTCAAGGTGTCCACCATGTTGTATTACAGCCTTTTAAAGATTGTCAAACAACTATCGATCATTCTTTGCACAGTCCAAATTTTGATCAGATTTTAAAATATAAGACAATATTAGAACAATATGTAAAACATGTGGAGATAAGGGGGAATCAAACATGATAGAAGTCGAAAAAAGGGATGGGTCCATAGTTGATTTTGATCCATCAAAAATCTTTTCTGCGATCTCAAAAGCCTTTGATTCTTTACATATGGAAAAAGATGATGCGATTATCAACTTGTTGGTGTTGCGTGCTACGGCAGATTTTCAAGCGAAGATCAAAGAGAATCGAATCAGTGTCGAAATGATTCAGGACAGTGTTGAAAAAACGTTGTCAGAATCTGGGTATTATCCCGTTGCGAAAACGTATATTTTGTATCGTAAACAAAGGGAAAATGTACGTAAGATTCAATCGACAGCCAATGAATATATTCATTTAGTGAATTCATATCTGCATAATAATGTACCTTTAGAAGATGAAAACTCATTGGCTACTTATTCTGTGGGTGGTTTGATTCTTTCCAATTCAGGTATGATCACATCAAATTATTGGTTAAGTGAAGTATATGATGCGCAAATTACCAATGCCCACAAAAATGGAGATCTATATATTCATAATATTCATATGTTGACAGGATGTAGTGCTGGATGGTCTTTAGAAGATTTGATTTTACATGGCCTTCCTTCTGTGAATAAAATGATTTCTTCTTTACCAGCCAAACACTTGAGTACATTATGTAATCAGATGGTGAACTTTTTGGGTATTATGCAAAATGAATGGGCAAGTGCACAATCTTTAGCTCATTTTGATACGTTATTAGTGCCTTTTATCCATAAGGATAAATTGTCAAAAAAGATGGTATATGATTGTTTAGAAAGCTTTATTTATGGAATAAATATCCCTTCTAGATGGGGAACGCAAGCTCCTTTTAGTCAGATTACTTTGGATTGGAATATTCCAAAAGAATTTTTAAACAGAAAGGCGATCGTAGCCGGTTTGGAAGAAGATTTTACATATGCAGATTGTCAAGTTGAAATGAAAATCTTGCATGATGCACTTTTTGAAGTTTTGAATAAAGGTGATATATCGGGTCGTGGTTTTCAATTTCCCATTGTTGCCCTTTATCTACATTCAAACTTTGATTGGATGCAAGAAGAAGAGTTATTTAAAGCTTGTGCAAAATATGGAACGCCTTATTTTTTAACCCAAGAAAAGCAGGATGTAGAGGGGTATTTTGGATATAAACCTTTATGTGGCAGTATGGGTGTTGGCACTTTAAATCTCGTTCGATTGGCTTATTTATCCAGTTCAAAAGATGATTTCTTTAAGCGTTTAGATAGCTTGAGTGATGTAGCTATACGTTCTTTTGAAGTGAAAAGACAAGTCTTAAATCAATTGTTAGAAGCGGGACTCTATCCATACACAAAAGCTTATATATCTGATTTTAATGATTATTATGGAACTTTAGGTGTCGTGGGCATGAATGAGGCTTGTCTGAATGCGAAGTGGCTACAGAAAGATTTGATGGATGTGCATGCACAAAAGTTTGCCCAAGAGGTTTTAAATTTTTTAAATCAAAAGATTTCAAAACAAGCACAAAAGCTAAATCTAGAGGCAACGCCTGCAGAAAGTGTTTGTACACATTTTGCGAAAATAGATAAAGAGAAGTATCCAGAAATTCAAAGTTTTGGATACTATACGAATTCAACGCATTTAGATGTTGCCAGTACAGATGATGTATTTGAGGCTTTGCGTATACAACAAAAAGTACAAACTCTTTATAGTGGGGCTACTTCTTTTCCGGTTTTTATGGATCATGGCATTGAGAATTGGAAAATGGCGGCGCTATTGGTAAAAACAATCTATGAAAACTACAACATACCTGTCTTTACAATTACGCCAACCTATTCGGTTTGTGCAGATCATGGATATGTATTTGGAAAACAAGATGTTTGTCCAATATGTCAAAAACCATTAGAAATTTATTCAAGAGTATCGGGTTATTATCGTAATCTTGAGGATTGGAATGAGGGCAAACAAAAAGAGTTTTCAAGAAGAAAGACATATTCGATTTAAGGAGCTAACTATGAGAGAAACAATTGGATTTATTGGGGCTGGAAACATGGGTGGTGCCATGATTGAAGGAATTGCCAAAACTAAATTATTTAATACGATTTGGGTGTGTGATCATCACCAGGAAAATTTGGATCGTTTACATGAAAAGTATGGTGTTAAAACTTCTTTAGATGAAAAAACAGTCGCTTTAAATAGCGATGTATTGGTTTTGAGTGTTAAGCCTAAGCATTATCCTAAATTGATTGAAACGATCAAAGAGTGTGTAAAAGGGGATGTGATCATTGTCGATATTGCGGCAGGGGTAACTATTTCTGATGTTAAGAAATATTTTGGCAAGGATGTAAAAGTTATTAAAGCTATGCCTAATACGCCAGCTTTAGTTCTTCAAGCTATGAGCGCTATTTCTTTTGATGATTTAGTGAGCGAAGAAGATAAAACTTGTATCACATCGTTCTTTAATAGTTTTGGAAAATGTGAAGTGGTTGATGAAACTATGATGGATGCCATAACTAGTGTTAGTGGTTCAAGTCCTGCTTATGTATTTATGTTTATTGAAGCTATGGCTGATGAAGCAGTAGCGCAAGGATTGCCTCGAAAACAAGCTTATACATTTGCAGCACAAGCTGTTTTAGGAAGTGCACAGATGGTATTAGAGACAGGTATGCATCCAGGTGCATTAAAAGATATGGTATGTTCGCCTGGTGGAACAACGATTGATGCGGTATGTGAACTGGAAAGAACAGGATTTAGAGCAAGTGTAGAGTCGGCAATGCGTGTTTGTAATGAAAAATCAAAGAAGATGACGGAGGGAAAATAGACATGAAAAATATTTGTATCGGATTATTTGAGGGGGAAACATTACCGGAAAGTTTAGCGGCTTTCAAAGATGTGAAATTGGATTTAGAATTTGGTAAGATCACAACGATATATACATTGAATCAATTGGTTTGTGAAAAGATTGTAGTCGTTGGTTTGGGTGATGGTAAAAAGAATATCAAGGAGGCTTTTAGTAAAGTCGAAGCCGATGATTATTTCGTATATGTCAATGAAAATACAGCGTATGCGGCTGGCTTTGGACTTGTATATGGTGCGTATAGTTATAAAGAGACAAAGGTGTATGATTTTGAAAGTGATGGATTTACGGCTGAGTTTGAAAAAGGGAAAACAGTTGCTTCCATCGTGAATCATGCGCGTGAAATGAGTGATATGCCAGCTAACTTTTTAACACCGGATCATTTGTTGGATGAGGCAAAGATGGTTAGTGAAAAGTATGGTATGGAAATTGAAGTCTTAAATCATGATGATTTAGACCAACTTGGTGCAGGTGCATTATTAGCAGTTAATCAAGGATCTGACAGACCATGTTATATGGTTGTGATTCGTTATGATGGTGGAAAAGAAGAGGAGTATACGGCACTTGTTGGTAAGGGTCTTACTTATGATGCAGGTGGCTACAACATCAAATCGAACATGCATGGTATGAAGTATGATATGTGTGGTGCTAGCAATATGCTTTGTGCTTTAGAGTGTATGGCTGAATTAAAAATTGAAAAGAATATTGTATGTGTTTTACCAATCACAGAAAATAAAGTGAATGGACATGGCTTTGTCGATGGAGATGTGATCACAAGCTTAAGTGGTAAGACGATTGAAGTCACAAATACGGATGCAGAAGGAAGATTGATTTTGGCCGATGCCTTGACAATGGCTCAAAAATTAGGGGCAACACGCGTAATCGATATGGCAACTTTAACGGGTGCTTGTGTTCGTGCATTAGGAAGTACATATACGGGAATTTTTAGTAATGATGATAGTTTCTATTTGCCTTTCTTAGGGGCTAGTAAAGCTACAAAGGAACAGATTTGGCGTTTGCCTGTAGATGAATATTTCCATTCGGAATTAAAGTGTTCTAAGGTAGCGGATATTGTCAATTCAAAGACTTTGGGTGGAAATGCAAGTTTGGCTGCAGCTTTCTTGGAAGAATTTATTGAAGAAGGAACAAAATGGATCCACTTAGATATTGCGGGAACAAGCGATAAGGATGAAGTGGCTACAGGTGTCATGATTGAGACAATTGTTCATTTCTTTGAAAATGAATGTAAATAAATGAAAACATATTGAAATAAATTACAGAACGTGGTATCATCATACGTGTTTAGAAAAGAGGACAAATTTATGGAAGTACAATTTGTAGAAAGTAAAAACTTAAAAGAAAAGCCAACCGGAGCTTTAGGTTTTGGTAAATATTACACAGACTATATGTTTGTGATGGATTGGGATGCTGGTCAAGAATGGCATGATGCAAGAGTCGTACCTTATGGACCATTAGAATTTGATCCAGCAAGCATGGTATTGCACTATGCACAAGAAACATTTGAAGGTTTAAAGGCATATCGTACTAAGGATGGTAAGGTTCAATTGTTTAGACCGGAAATGAATGCGAAGCGTTTTGCGAATTCAAATAAACGTTTGAGTATGCCAACATTACCCGTGGATATGTTTGTAGATGCAGTAAAGACAATTGTAAAATATTCTCAGGACTGGATTCCAACTGGAGAAGGCGAATCATTATATATTCGTCCATTCATGTTTGCAACAGAAGCTGCGATTGGTGTACATGCTGCTAGTCATTATAAATTCATGATTATTTGTTCACCTGTTGGTGCTTATTATGCCGAAGGTGTGAATCCAGTTAAGATTTATGTTGAAGATGAATATGTTCGTGCTACCAAAGGTGGTACTGGATTTACAAAATGTGGTGGAAACTATGCAGGTAGTTTAGCTGCTCAAGTAAAGGCTGAAGAATTGGGTTATTCTCAAGTATTATGGTTGGATGGAGTTCACCGTAAATATATTGAAGAAGTTGGTTCTATGAACGTTATGTTTGAAATTGATAATAAGATTGTGACAGCTCCATGTGAAGGTACAGTACTTCCTGGCGTTACTCGTGATTCTATTTTACATATCTTAAAAGACTGGGGATATGAAATTGAAGAAAGACATTTATCTGTTGATGAATTGATGGAAGCTGGTCACAATGGTAAACTTCAAGAAGCTTGGGGAACTGGTACTGCAGCTGTTATTAGTCCTATTGGTGAATTGTACTACAAAGGTGATAAAGTGACTGTTTCGGATTTCAAAACAGGTGAATTAACACAAAAATTATATGATACTTTAACAGGTATTCAATGGGGAACGATTGAAGATCCTTATGGATGGACTGTTGTCGTTGACTAATTAATGAAGGTGTACATTGTACATCTTTTTTTTGCACCCTCTTTTTTAAAGTGACAGTGGACTAGGCTTTCTATATTTTTTGGCTTTTAACAGTTCAAAAAAAAATAGAGATTTCTCTCTATTCTTGTTCATATTTTGAATATATAAAACTGGATAGGGATAAATCAACCTTTAAAAGTCATAGGGATTTT
>OLRI01002351.1_pt1 | contig 13384 bp, 10 predicted proteins | sample 1672871 | NCBI WGS metagenome assembly OLRI01 (sample SAMEA3136732, study PRJEB25190) | human gut metagenome
GCACGCGGTTCCACGCTTTCGCGATTATGGGCCCTTGCCGACCGGCACCGCGCAGCGCTTAATGAACGCATCCCGGGATGCGCAACGTTCGAACAGCATGGTCACACAACCCATAAGGAGGAAGCACCATGTCATCCACGTATGACTTCGTAGTCTTGGGCGGCGGCCACAACGGCCTCATCACCACTGCCTACCTCGCGAAGGCCGGCTTCAGCGTTTGCTGCCTCGAAGCCAACGACGAGTTCGGAGGCTCCACCCGCTCAGGCGAAGTGTGCGCACCGGGATACGTCTCCGACCTCGGCGGCATGGTCCACAACATGATCTCTGCCACGCCCATCGTGACGGAGGACGAACTGGGCCTGTTCTCGAAGTACGGCTTCGAGTACGCCCACGCCAAGGCGCTGTTCTGCTCGATCTTCCCCGACCAGACCAGCCTCATCATGCACCACGACATCGACAAGGCCTGCCAGAACATCGCACAGTTCTCCAAGCGCGATGCCGAAGTGTACCCCGAGTTTCACGAGTACATGGTGAACATGCTGGCCGTGGCCGGCATCGGCTCGCAAAGCGCGCCGCCGCCGTACGGCACCATGATGAACGTCATGTACATGAGCCCCGAAGGCCGCGAGTTCCAGCGCGTGCTCAGCTCTTCGGCCCAGCAGATCGTAGAGGAGTGGTTCGAAAGCGAGCAGGTGCGCGTCACGTTCACCCGCTGGTGCACCGAGATGATGATCGACCCGCGCGCCATCGGCACCGCCACGCTTTTGTACTTCACGGGCCGCGTGCACAAGCCCACCTACGCCCCGCCGTTCCCCATGGGCGGCAGCCAGAAGTTCGTCGAAGCCCTTATGGCCTGCTGCAAGGACAACGGCGCCGACCTGTTCACCAACGCGTGGGTGGACGGCGTCACCGTGCAGGGCGGCGAGATCAAGGGCGTCCGCACGAAAAACGGCGAGGAGTACCTTGCCAACAACGCCGTCATCAGCACCATCAACATCAAGGACGTCTACGAGATGCTGGGCGACAACGCGCCCGCCGACGAGGCGCGCTACGTGCGCCGGCTCAAGCAGGCCGACTTCGCCGCGCTCAACCAGTCCTTCGCGCTCAAGAAAATCCCCGAGTTCAAGGCCGGCCCCGAAGTGCTCGACGCCTACTGCATCGAGTTCGCCCCTGAGGAGAAGGAATACCTCGAGACGTTCAGCAGCTACCGCCTGGGCGAGTTCAACCCGCGTCTGCCGCTCGTCACCATCCCGTCTCTGTGGGATCCGTCGCGCTGCCCCGAGGGCCACAGCGTGGTCAACCTGTACTCCTACGCCCCCTACCGCCTGTGGGGCGACGAGAAGAACTGGGAGAAGCACGGCGACGAGCTCAAGCAGGAGGTCTGGGAGTTCTTCAAGGCCCAGACGACGAACATCACCGACGACGACATCGTAGGCAAGTGGGGCCTCACGCCCGTCGAGTACGAGCAGTGGAACCCGGCCATGAAGGAAGGCGACCTGGGCATGATCGGCTTGCAGCCCAGCCAGATGTACGACATGCGCCCCTTCCCCGGCAAGGGCCACGACTACCACGGCGCCATCGACAACCTGTACTTCGTCGGATGCTGCGGACATCCGGGCGGCGGCATCGCCGCCGGCGCGCGGCCCGGCGCCCTCAAGATCCTCGAGGACTACGGCGTGGACTTCCGCGACGTCCTGAAGAAGTAACCCCGTCCAACCAACCCGATACGCAGAGGCGGCCGGCCCCGCTCGGCCGCCTCTCAAGGAGCGTGATCCCCATGCCTAAACCACCGAAGCAGCCGTCCCTCATGATGCTGACCGAAGACGGCAGCCCCATGGTGGAGATCTTCAAGATGGAGTACGAGGACGGCAAGCTCATCCTCGACGCGAAGGCGCTCGACAGCATGCGCATGAACGTGCTGCTCACCCCCGAGGCCATCGCCAACGGCTGGCCCGTCGTCATGGCCAACAAGAAGGCCATCATCGCCTTCGCCAAGAAGATCCCCGCCGCGCTGCGCGCCCGCAAGAAACAGGCGAAGGAAACCGCCCGGTAAGCGCCGAAGAACGCCGGGGCGTTGGAGGCATCGGGGACCTCGGGCATCGGACAGGATGCCGAAGCCAGAAACCGAGGGGTACTGCGAGGGCCACGGTGCCGCCAAAGCCCGAGGGCGCCGAGGGGAAGGGCATAGGAAACACCCGGCCAGAGGCCCGAGGATGCCACAAGCCTCAAAACGCCGGAAAGGACGCCCGAGCCCAAAGGTGTCGCACAGCCCGAGGCGCTACGAGGCCCAAGGGCGCCGCGAAGTCCGAGGGCGTCCGGGGCCCAAAGCCGCCGCGAAGCCCGAAGATCTCGCAAAGGCCCAAGGGCGGCGGCCTCTTCGGAGCGGGGCACGGTTCGGAACAAGACATGGGGTTGCACGTCGGGAGGCATCCCGTCTCCCTGATGAAAAGGGGAATCTATGAAAGAGTTCAACAAGAAGAGCATCATCATGCTCGTCGTCTCCATCGTGGTGGGAGCCATCATCGCGAACATCCCGCCGTTTGAAGGCCTCACCGTCACGAGTATGACCTACCTGGGCATCTTCGTGGGCATGCTCATCATGCTCATCGCGAACGCCCTCCCCTCGTGGGCAACCTGCCTGGGAGCCATGGCGCTGATGGTGGCCTTCCAGGTGGGCAGCCTCACCGAGGTGTTCTCGGCCTTCGGCGGCAGCATCGTGTGGCTGATGATCGCCGTGTTCGCCTTCGCCACCGGCATCGAGAACTCGGGGCTGCTCACGCGTCTGGCGCTGAAGATGCTCACCATCTTTCCGAAGAACTACCGCGGCCAAGTGCTCTCGCTCATGACCGCGGGCCTGGTGGTGAGCCCGCTCATCCCGTCGAACAACGCCAAGACCAACCTGTTGGCCCCCATGGCAACGGAGATGACCAAGCAAGTTGGCTACGATAAGCGCAGCAAGCCGGCGCTCGGCCTTTTGACGGCGGTGTTCATGCCGCCCTATATCGGATCGCACGCGTTTCTGACGGGCAGCGCGAACGTGGCGTTCATGCTGGGCGTGGTGGGGCTGTCGTTCTCGTGGGTGGGCTACCTCTCGCTCACGTGGGTGTGGCTCATCCTGCTGCTCGTGGGCACCTACATCTTCTGCATGACGTACTGCCGTCCGAAGGAGAAGCTCGACCTGCCCGAGAACTACTTCATCGACAAGTACCAGGCCCTTGGCAAGATGAAGAAGGAGGAGTGGGTCGCGCTCGTCGTGGTGGTGGCCTGTCTGGCGCTGTGGATATCCAACATCTTCGATGCGGGCATGGTGGCGCTTTTGGGCGCGGTGGTGATGTCGGCCTTCGGCATCCTCACGCCGAAGGATTTCCAAACCCGCATCCCCTGGGGCCTCGTCATGTTCATCGGCGCGCTCATCGGCATCGCCGGGTTCATGAGCACCACGGGCGTGAGCACGTGGCTGGCCGGACTTTTGGGCCCCGTCGTCAGCCCGGTGGTCAGCAGCGTGTGGATCTTCGTGCCCGTGCTGCTCGTGCTCACGTGGATCCTGCGCGCGTTCATTCCGGCGCAGGGCGTGTGCATCGTCATCCTGTACTCCATTTTCGGGCCGCTTCTGCCCGATGCGGGAATCTCGCTGTTCATCTTCGGCTTCGTGGAGTACATCGGAGGCAACATCTGGTTCAACGGCTTCATGAACCCGTTCGTGCTGGGCGCGCTGGGCGTTGCCGGCAACGAGTACGTCACCATCAAGGAGTTCAAGAAGTCCGCTTACGCGTACGCCATCATCTCCGTCGTGGCGATGATGGGCAGCATCCCGCTGTGGATGGCCATGGGGCTGTGCTAGCGCGCCCCGCTTGAGGGAGGCGTCGTCGGGCGCGTTCGGCGACGCCTCCCATCGCCGAATGGCGTTCGACGACGCAGACTCGCCGCCAAACGCGCAAACGACGAGGGCGGCGGGCTCCTCCGAAAGGAACCTCCATGAACCTTCCCTTCGCGATGCTCATCGCCTACATCGTGATCACCGTGGCGATCAGCGTCATCGTGGCCGCGCGAGGGTCCTCCTCGTCGCGGCAATTCCTCACCGCCCAGGGCAATCTGGCGTGGTTCATGATCATCCCGCTGCTGTTCGCCGAGATGATGGCCGGCGCAGCCACCATCGGCAAAGCGGCCACCGGGTTCACCACCGGCTTGTCAGCCGTATGGGTGAACTGGGGCATGTCCATCGGCATGATCGCGTTCATCGTGTTCGCAGCGCGGTTCTACCGCGCCATGCACCGCACCTACGACATCCTGTCGGTGCCCGAGGCCTTCAAGTTCATGTTCGACGACCGCTGCCGAGCCGTGATGCTCGTCATCGTGGTGGTGACGTACTGCTTTTTGTACTCCTCGCAGCCCGTCAGCGCAGCGGCGCTCATCGCGCCGATGACCGGCCTTGACTCCACGCTTCTGGCTTGGATCGTGTCCGCACTGTTCATCCTGGTCACCCTTCTCGGGGGAATGAAGGGCCTGGCCGTCATGAACATCGTGCACATGGTGGTCATGTACGCGGGCCTTATCGCGGCCACGAGCGGCAGCCTGGACATGGCGGGAGGGCTCTCGGCGCTGAGAGAACAGCTGCCCGCCAGCTACTTCGACCTGTTCCAGCCCGACGTATGGTCATCATTGGCGAACGCCATCGGCATCGGCATCAGCTTCCTCGCCGCGGCGACCATGGTGACGGCCACCATCTCGGCCCGGTCGGCGCGCGACATGAGCATCGGTGCGTGGGGCGCCGCGGCCATCGTCATCCCCTTCGCCACGCTGCCGGCCATCATCGGCATGTGCGGCGTGCTGGTCATGCCCGACGCCGAGCCGAACTCCATCCTGTTCGCCATGTCGAACGCCCAAGGGCCCGCCGTGGCGGGCGTGGTGTCCATGGCCATCGCGGCTGCCATCTGGTCGTCCGCTCCTGCGGCACTGCTGTTCGTGTCGAACACGCTCACGCAGGATTTCTACGCGGTCGTGCGACCGCGCAGCACCGACCGCCAACGCCTCGCGTTTTCGCGGGTCATGGTGGTGGTGCTGGGCATCGCGTCCACGTGGCTCGGATTGAACGCCTCGTCCATTCTGGGGCAGCTCTACGCCGCGTTCCAGATTCGGTCGGTGGTGGGCATCGTGCTTCTGGTTGCCATGGTGTGGCCGCGCGTGAGCAGCGCGGCGGCGTTCTGGTCGATGCTCGGCGGCGGCGCCATCGCGGCGATCTGGCATTTCGCGGGGAATCCCTGGGGCGTCGAGCCGCTATGGCCCGCATGCGGATTCACCATCGCGGTGCTGGCCGTCATGACGCTCGCCAGCAAAGAGAGGGTTTCGGAAGGCTATCTGCGCTATCGCGCCGCCCGCGACGAGCTGGCCAAAGCCGAAGGAAGGGCTGCGCGCGAATAAGCCGAGGCGCGGTCGTGGCCAGCCCTCGACCGCCGAGGGTTGGCCGCCGAGGGTTGGCCACGGCTTGCGCGCGTGCTGGACACGCGCGTCGGCTATGGCTTGCATGCGCGCTGAATGCGGGTGGATCGCGAGCGCGTGCTTAGCTGGATGCGCGTCGGTCGCGAGAGCGCGCGTGGCTGGATGCGCGCGTCGATCACGGCCGATGTGCGCACGCACTAGCTCGCGCACGGTCGCAGCCGATGCGCACGCGCCGGCCGAGCGCTAGTCGCGAAAGCGCACTCGCTGACCGCGCGCAGATCGCGAGAGCACGCGCCGCTCGCATGCGAACCCCGCAAGAGAACATGCGCCCTCCGACATGCACATATCAGCAGCGGCTTGGCGACAAGCAACACTGGCGGGGCCTTACTCGGCGGGCCAACCCGGCCTATCTCAATCCTGGTTTCGCAGAGAGGCAACCAATGGCTATGTCAAACCAAAATTGATACGAACTCATGCTTGCTAATCCTTGAGCCGGGTTTGCTCTGGCCGGGGTTTCGGAAGCCCCCCCCCCGCCCGACGGACGGGGGGGCTCCTGCGGCGCCGGCGGGGCCTCGCCCGCCGGGCCAACCCGGTCTATGTCAATCCTGGTTAAACATAGAGCCGGAAAAGTCTCTGTTAAGCCAAGATTGGCACGAACCCATGTTCTTCCAGCTCCGAGCCGGGCCCCTCTGGCCGGGCGCCCCGCAAGGCCCCCGCCTGACGGATCGGGGGCTTCCGAGGCGCCTGGGCGGTCCGCGCGCGGCGGGGCCAACCGGGCCCATATCAATCTTGGTTTAACATAGACCGACCAACGGCATAGCACAAAATCACGGTTAAGAACGATTTATCACTTCCGAAAACGCTATCGATTGGAGAAACCCCAGGTGGCTCTTTCCCGCACCCCAAGAAAATCGTTCTTAACCGTGATTTTGTGCAGCCGCCTTCCCAACGTTGCTTTATCATGGACGCATGGAACCGGTTCTCTGTCATACATCCGCACTCGAATACTGGCGTTCGGTGCGCTTCGGCTCGCGAAGCTTCCGTGCTGTCCAAGACGCACGGCCGCTGCTCGTCGCGCCGCCCTTGAAAGGAACGCTCGCGCAGCCCGGTTGCTGGTGGCTGAAACGCCCTTTGCACGTGCTTGTGGCAGAAAGCCACAAGCGCAGGACATCGAAAGAGGTGATCAGCCATATCGAGGGAAACGAGCTTCCTTCCGGCTCCATCCTCGACACCTGCAACGGGTTTTCCGTCTGCTCGCCCGAACTGTGCTTCGTGCAGATGGCAACGATGCTCGACCTTCCGCGCCTCATCGAACTCGGATTTGAATGGTGCGGAACCTACGACACCTCAACCGATCATTTGCGCGAATGCGCTCCCCTCACCTCTGTTGAAAAGCTTCGCACGTACGTCGAATCCCTCGGCCCGGTGCACGGACGCAAAAAGGCGCTCCGCGCGTTGCGCTACGCGCTGAACGGGTCGGCATCGCCGCGAGAGACGGCGCTGGCCATGATACTGCACCTACCATACGCTATGGGAGGCTACGGCATCGAGGCGCCGCTGCTCAACGAACGTGTCGACCTGAGCGAACGCGCACGACGCATCGCGGGCAGAAGGTACGTGGTGTGCGACCTTTTATGGCCCCGCGCCATGCTCGATGTGGAATACGACGGCAAAGAGCATGCGGAGGAAACGCGCATCGCGAAGGACGCCATGCGAAGAAACGCCCTCACATCGATGGGATTCACCGTGATAACGGTGACGAAGTGGCAGATTGGCGATGGGGGCGCACTCAATGCGATCGCGCGCACGATCGCCGGCCGCCTCGGCAAACAGCTTCGCTACCGCGATCCGCAGTTCACGCGAGCAAACCTCGCGCTGCACCAAACGCTGCTGAAAGGCAAATGATCGATCGAAGATTGCCGCCGCAACGCATAAGGCACTGCGACAGCGCTCTGGTATGCCCAGCCCTCTCTACAACGACAGCGGAACCCAGCCACGCCATGAGAATCGAGATCGCACAACGCAAATCTGCCGTCTTCGTCAATCCTGACCTTACAACAGCCGGGGAGACATCTAGCACAAAATCACGGTTAAGAACGATTTTTCTGCTCTCTGCAGGAGCGTTTTTGGAGAAATGCCAGGTCGCGAAATTCGATCTGATCGGAAAATCGTTCTTAACCGTCATTTTGTGCTACTGCATCGACGCTTTTCTGGCAAAACCGCCGTTGACGCGACCTCACATTCTCCGAATCTCGAGCCGAGCTTCCTCAGGTCAGCGCTTCGGGAGGCTCCGCTCGCTCGACGGGCGGGTCCTTCTGCGGCATCGACGGGGCTTCGTCCGACGGGCCGACCTAGCCCGTGTCGATCTTGGCTTAACGAAGGCCGAGCCTCTTGCTTGCACGTGGCGGGTGAGTGTCCTGCCGAAAGCGCTTTGATCCTCCGATCCGTGATGGTCGCAGACGCATGAGCATCGTGTAGGGGAATTGCTGCAGCGCCATCAAACCGGTGTTGTGGACGCTGGCGTTCTCGGTCGACTCGCACTGGAGATTTTTCGAAGCGCGCCCATGCGAGGCTTGGGGTTCTGCCGCATCTGCGACAGAAGCGCTGGACAGATTGGCGGCGAAACGTGCGTCTGCGTGCCGTAAACGCTCTGATGGCAGAACCGTCGCGAAGTGGCGCGGGTCGCGTCTTTCGCATAGTCGCAACGCCTTCGTCAAATTGCGATCTGGGAAAGCATCTTTGCGCGCACATTCGGCGTCCAAGCCTCGGCGATAATTCCGCGAGGACCTGTGCATAAGACGAGGCTCGCACCGTTTCGGGCGATTCTCGTCGTCAAATCGGGATCATCAGAGGTCGGGCCGGTCCGCTGTCCAAAGCTTTGTCAACGTTGCTGGAGGCGCTCGACATGCCGTTTTTCGTCGGGCCGGCGAACGGCATCGTCGCGGCCATGGCGGTGTACGTGCTGGCGTATCGCGCTGCGGGCGGCGAGCGTTTTGCCGGAAGCGTCGCGTTCAGGCGGCCTGCAGGTGCGCAATCGGCTATCATAGACGGCGCTGCGCGCAACGCGGATGGCGCGGATGGCGCGTGCGCTGCAGGCGATGCGCGCGCCGCACATGCCATGGGCGACGCGTGCGGCTCGGATGCGGCAAGCGGCGCGCTCGCAGCAAGAGAGGCTATCGAAGCGAACGGCGCCGCACATGGCGCGGCGGATGACATACGGGAAGGACGGGCATGAGGAAGATTGGCATTCAGGAGATCGAGGACATCGCGCTGGGCGCGGCGCTCCTCGGCGCGGGCGGGGGCGGCGACCCCTACATCGGCAAGCTCACGGCCATCGGCGCGGTGAAGGAATGCGGCGAAGTGGAGCTCATCAGCGCCGACGAGGTTCCCGACGGCGCGTTCATCATGCCGGCCGCGTCCATGGGCGCGCCCACCATCCTCGCCGAGAAGGGCGTGGGCGCGAGCGAGTTCGCGAAGCTCTTCGACATGGTGTCTCGCTACTTCGGCAAGCCCGTGTACGCCACCATGCCCATGGAGGCTGGCGGTGTGAACTCCATGCTGCCCATCGCGGCGGCTGCGCGCCTCGGCATCCCGATGGTGGACGCCGACGGCATGGGACGGGCGTTCCCTGAGCTGCAGATGGTCACGTTCACCATCGGCGGCGCGTCGGCCACGCCTATGGCGTTCATCGACGAGAAAGGCAACTCGGGCATCCTCGACACCATCACGAACAAGTGGACCGAGGACATCGCCCGCGCGGCCACCATGACCATGGGCGGCACGCTGACCATCGCACTGTTCTGCATGGACGCCGACACCTGCAAGAAGTACGGCGTGCACGGCATCGTGACGCGCTCGGAGGAGCTGGGCCGCGCCATTCGCACGGCGAAGGAGGGCGCGGCGGCTGCCGGCCTCACGCCCGAGGAGTACTTCCTGCAGTTCACGGGCGGCCACAAGCTGTTCAAGGGCAAGATCGTCGATGTGCTGCGCGAGACACGCGGGGCGTTCAACTTCGGCCGTGTGGTGCTCGAGGGCATCGGCGAGGACCGCGGCAGCCAAGCCAGCGTGGAGTTCCAGAACGAGAACCTAGCTTGCACGGTGGACGGCGAGATCGTGGCGACGGTGCCCGACCTCATCTGCCTGGTGGACCCCGACACGTTCACGCCCGTGCCCACCGACGCGCTCAAGTACGGCAAGCGTGTGCTGGCGGTGGGCCTCGAGTGTTTCGGTATGTGGCGCACGCCGGCGGGCATCGAGCTCGTGGGCCCGCGCTACTTCGGCATCGATGCCGATTACATTCCCGTCGAAGAGCGCTGCGCGCGGAAGGGGGCGTGAATGTACAAGCTGGGCATCGACGTGGGCGGCACGAACACGGACGCCGTGCTGATCGACGAGGGCCTGAACGTGGTGGCCGCCGTGAAAAGGCCCACATCAAGAGATATCTACACGGGCATCATGGGCGCGGTGGACGCCGTGCTGGAGGAGAGCGGCGTCGACCGCGCGCTCATCGGGCAGGCGATGCTCGGCACCACCCAGTGCACGAACGCCATCGTGGAGCGCAAGGGCCTCGCGCCCATCGCCGTGCTGCGCATCGGCGCGCCGGCGTCGGTGGGCATCCCGCCCATGGTGGACTGGGACGCCGACATCGCGGCGGTGTGCGTGGACTCCGCCATCATCGGCGGCGGCTTCGAGTACGACGGCAGGCGCCTGGCGCCCTTCGACGAGGGGGCGTGCCGCGCCTTCTTCGAGGGCGTGAAGGGGCGCGTGGAGGCCGTGGCCGTGTCGTGCGTGTTCTCCACCGTGCGCGACGACGACGAGCTGCGCGCCGCCGGGATCGCGCGCGAGGTGCTGGGCGGGGGCGTTCACGTGTCCATCTCGAGCGAGATCGGATCGATGGGCCTCGTCGAGCGCGAGAACGCCACCATCCTGAACGCGGCGCTCCACGGCGTGGCGCGGCGCTTCACCGAGGGCTTCGCGAAGGGCCTGGCCGACAAGGGCGTGGAGAACGCCGAGGTGTACCTGTCGCAGAACGACGGCACGCTCATGACGATGGAGCACGCGCGGCGATACCCCGTCCTCACCATCGCGTGCGGGCCGACGAACTCCATCCGCGGCGCGAGCTACCTGTCGCATCGCGACGACGCCGTCGTCATCGACGTGGGCGGCACGACCACCGACCTGGGCGTTTTGAGCCATGGATTCCCGCGCGAGAGCGGCGTGGCGGTCACCATCGGCGGCGTGCGCACGAGCTTCCGCATGCCCGACGTGGTGAGCATCGGCCTGGGCGGCGGCTCCGTCGTGCGCGTGGCCGACGACGGCGGCGTGAGCGTGGGGCCCGACTCGGTGGGCTACGAGATCACGAAGCGGGCGCTTGTGTTCGGCGGCGACACGCTCACCGCCACCGACGTGGCCGTGCGCCTCGGCGTGGCCGAGGTGGGGGACGCGGCGCTCGTGGCCGACGTCCCCGAGGACGTGGCCGAGCGCGCGATGGCCGTGATCCGCGAGCTGGTGGAGGATGCCATCGACACGATGAAAGTGACGAGCGATCCCATCGACGCGGTGCTCGTGGGCGGCGGCGCCATCGTGCTGCCGCGCGATCTTGCCGGCACGGCCGGCGTGGAGCGCCCCGAGCACGCGGGCTGCGCGAACGCCATCGGCAGCGCCATCTCGAAGGTGAGCGGCGCCTACGAGGCGCTTGTCGACTACGACGTCACGCCGCGCGACGAGGCGCTGGCCGCCGCGCGCGCCGCCGCCGTCGAGGCCGCCGTGGAGGCGGGCGCGGTGCGCGAGACCGTGGAGGTCATCGACGCGGAGGACGTGCCCTTGGCGTACTATTGGGCCACACGAACCGCGTGAAGGTGAAGGCCGCGGGAGACTTGGCGTAGCGCTCGAACTGTCGGGCTCCTAAAAGCGCGTCGATCGAGCGCGGTTGTCAACGCGGCAACCGCGCTCTTCTTTTGCTGAGGCGATCCGTTCGCGTACGCTTATGCTATCATACGACCGGATGATACTTTGACGGAAGGCTGGGAGCGCGTGTTCGAGACGTTGCGGGTGAACGATGCATCGGGCGTTCCCGTGTGGATACAGATCCGCAACCACATGCTGTTCCTCATCCGATCGGGCCAGTTGCGGCCGGGGGACACGTTGCCGACGGTGCGCGAGCTGGCCGTTCGCCTGGGGGTGAATTACAACACCATCCACAAGGTGTACCAAGACCTTGAAACCGACGGCCTTGTCCTCTCGGGGCGGGGGAAGCGCTCGACTATCGCCGACATCGACCGCGAAGCGCTTGCGCTGCCCGATTCTCCGGTGGACGCGGTGATCGGAGAGCTGGTGCGGGTGGTGCGGGAGACAGGGATGACGAGGGAAGATGCGCTGGCGCGAATCGGAGAGGCGCTGGCGACGCTCGAAGACTGACGGGGGAAGGGCCATGGGCGAGAAGAAATCGTATTTCGACGAAGAGCTCGATGCGAGCGCCGACGATGCGGTGATCGCGACGGAGGCGCAGTTCGACGAGGCCGTCACGAGCCGCGTAGGCGCCACGTCCTTGCGTTGGGTGATCACGCTGGCCGTGTTCGCCCTGTTCGCGCTGGCGGCTTGGGTGCTGCGCCTTCCTGCGCTGGCCGTTGCGGGGGCGTTGGGGGCCGTCGTGCTGTTCAGCTGCATGCACGTGGTGTTGGAGTGGGAGCGCGCCGTGGTGCTGCGGTTCGGCAAGTTCAACCGCGTGGCGGGCCCCGGCCTCATCTTCATGATCCCGCTCGTGGAGTACTCGGCGGCCACCGTGGACATGCGCATGCGCTCCACCGCGTTCAAGGCCGAGCATGTGCTGACGGCCGATCTTGTGCCCGTGAACGTGGACGCCGTGCTGTTCTGGACGGTGTGGGATGCGGGAAAGGCCTGTTCGGAGGTCAAGAACTTCGTGCGGCTCGTGTACTGGGTGGCGCAGACCACCCTGCGCGACGTGATGGGCGCGGTGAACATCGCCCAGCTGAGCACGCGCCGCGAGCAGATCGACCGCGAGGTGGCCGACATCCTCGAGCGCAAGACGAACGAGTGGGGCATCACCGTGGTGTCGGTGGAGATCCGCGACATCGAGATTCCCGACGAATTGCAGGAATCGCTATCTGCCGAGGCGCGCGCCGAGCGCGAGTACAACGCGCGCGTTATCCTGGCCGAGGTGGAGAAGGAGATCTCCGAGATGTTCGTGGACGCCGCCCGCACCTACGGCCGCGAGGATGCGGCGTTGCAGCTGCGTGCGATGAGCTTCGTGTCCGACAGCGTGAAGGAGAAGGGCGGCCTCGTCGTCATCCCGAGCGCCCTATCGGAGGCTTTCGAGGGGCTGGAGGGCCTTGCGAAGAAGGGGTAGGGGAGCGCGAGCCGCTCGCTAATCGCTCGGAAAGCGCTTCTTGCGAATCTTCTTGAGGTACGTTTTCGTGAACTCCTGCGTGCTCTTGAAGAACCTCATATCGTTGGGCGCGAGGTCGTGGTTGATGCATTGCGGCCTTCGCCCCTTTCGCCCTCTTCGCTTTTTTCGCGCTGCACGCCCTTCCATGTTGGCGTGATCGCGATTTTTGGCCACGAAACCGCGTTCTGGCACGAAAAAGCGAGGTTCGGGAGCCTCGTGAAGGGAATTTCCGACAAAAGGCCAGGTCGCGATTTTCGGACGCGCTCCTGCGGAGGTCGGTCCGTGCCAGAGCGCGGTTCCGTGGCCAGAATCGGCCCGAAAATGGCCACCAAACCGCATTCTGGCACGATTTGCCACATTTTGACGGGCATCGATTTCGCCGACCTGGGCTTTTGCTGCAGGAGAATGTCCTTTTCCTCGGAAGCGGGCGGATTTCGTGCCAGAATGCGGTTTCGTGGCCAAAAACCTCGTATTTTTTCGCACGGAAGGGGGGTGCGGACAAAAAGTTGGACACTCCGGTGTCCGGATTGGAGTCCGCATGTA
>OLRI01002352.1_pt1 | contig 13376 bp, 12 predicted proteins | sample 1672871 | NCBI WGS metagenome assembly OLRI01 (sample SAMEA3136732, study PRJEB25190) | human gut metagenome
TCATCCCTCTCGCCTTTGCCAGATCCTTCAGCACCGCCAGAGATAATGATTCATACTTTTCTCTCATATTAAATCCTCTATTCTTAAATCTGATAAATTATATATTTGTTGTTTATGGAATCAGATACAACCTGACATGGCTGCACTTTTTTTGAATGAAAGCATGTTTTCAGCTTATGTTTCATTATACACACCTTATAGAGTCTATTGCAAGAAATATTTATCGACATTTTTTTTATACTTTTCTCACAAAAAAGAAAAAAATCTGCCCGGGAGATCTCTTCCCGGACAGATCCAACATTCCTGTATGCTTCTTTTTTAGCTCCAGAACGGTCCGTATATATCCATGACCCTCTGGATACGTTCATCGGTAATTTTATTCAGAGCCGCCACGATCGCTGCATACGTTTTTGGTCTCTGTCTCTTAAGTGTTGACGGACTTGTTACATACTCAAGCACTGATTCTGCAAAATATTCTGAACTGTTCTGCGTTGCATAGCTTCTGTTAATACCTGTAAATTTGGATTTTTCGCTGTTATAAACTGCGGCAAAATCACTTGTTCTGTCTACGTTTCCCGCAACAAAAGCAAGGAAATGTCCCAGCTCATGGTAGATTGTCTCATTCTCAAAACGAAGGATGATGCTTCTTGAATGTGCGTTAAAGCAGCCTCCGTAGTTAACAGACGGATCGATCGTTACAGTAAATCCAAGCTTCTTGTAGGCTTTGAGCACCCTGCTGTCCATCTTCGGTGCAATGGAAGCAATATTGCTTACTGAATATTTGCTGTCCATGCTGATGCTTTCTACTTTTTTTGTGGAAGCTGCATTCGCTTTGCCGGCAGTAGCTGAAGCCGCCATGACTGTTGTGGTCGTCTGAATGGTTGTAGTTACTTTCCGTGTCTGAACGGCTGTTTTTGATTTCTTTGTGTATTTCTGTGTTGTTGCAGTCTTAACTGTCTTTAATGTTTTTACGGTTGTATTTCTGTTTGTTTTCTTTGTGGTCGTACTCTTCTTATTGGTAGTCGGAAGCTTCTTGGTATAAGTCTTGGTCGCCGCTTTTTTCAGCTTAACTTTTTTTCTGGTTGTCTTGGTATTTGAAGTCGTTTTGGTAGTCACCTTCGGTTTTGAAGCAAGTGGAGTGTCGTCCTCTGTGATGGTAGTCTCCACTACCGGATCTGTAAAATTCGGAAATTCCGGAACCTGTGACGACTGCCAGACATTAAAGCCACCTGCCAGTACAATAACAGCTGCAAGGCATCCTGCTAAAGCTTTTTTCCTGCCTGTAAAAATTTTACGGATATCTGTTCTTTTCATATCATTCACACCTTTCTGAAAGCCGACGTTTCAGTTTCCAACCTAAACCGGATTTTAGGCATCAAAAAAGCCGCTTATTCTAACGAAATAAACGGCCGCATTAACACACAGATTCTTGTTCATAGATGTTATCTGAATACGTCATTAAATCGGAATTTAATGCGGCAACCGGCTGTCATAGTCATCCTTCGGACCTTAGACCCATGGCTTTGCGTCCCTGTCTTTCAACAGGTTTGCCTTTTATTCACTTCATATAATAAAGCAAACTGTCACTTTTGTCAACGGAATTTCCTTGTTAAAACTTACAAAAATCTGTCTAAAAAGTACGAAAGCAAAAAATCTGCAAAAATATCTGAGCTGATTGTAACGCATGATAATCATTCTCAAATATTTTCACAGATTCCTTTTCGATGTCTGGAGGACAGCAGACACGCATTACAGTTTGCGCGTAGACTCCCGCTCTATAAGAGTTCCGCCCAGTATTTGCCGTTTCACTACCTTTTTCCGGTCGATCAGATCAAACAAGGTACGGACGCTCTGCAGGGCAATTTCCACTCTTGGATATTTCAATGTTGTGATGGATGGATGATAATATTCCGCAATGTCCTGACCATCTGCTCCTGCCACACAATAATCCTCCGGTACTCTTTTGCCGCTGTCAATAACTGCTCTGCATGCTCCTACCGCCAAAGTATCTGAAATTGCATAAATGCAGGAAAACTCCACCCCCGATTTCAAAAGCTCACAGGTACAGTTATAACCATTCTCAATCGTATAAATTCTTTTACCTGGTTTTAAACGAATTATAAGCTTCTCATCGTACTCCAGTCCATTTTTCTCCAGTGACCTTTTATAGCCATTGAGATGGCATCTTCCAAGACCTTCATCTCCGGAAGTAATAAAGGCGATCCTTTTATGTCCGCAGCTGCACAGATAATCAACCATACTCTGGCTCTCAATCTCTGTATCAGTCGTCACAAGGGCACTTTTAGGATAAGTTCCTGTATCCTCCGGAACTGTTTTTCCGGAACCACTGATCACATACGGAACTCTCAGCATTCTCAGCCTTGACTCGTCATAATTATACATACCTCCAAGAAATATGATTCCTTTGACTTTTTTCTCTTTTTCTTCCTTCGGGGCAGTTCGTCTATCCCTGCGCACGGTTTCGAACGGTCTGGACTATGTCCAAAACGTCGCACCTCTTAACACTCTGACATCCCATAGAAATTTCCGTGCAGGGATGCACGGAAAAGATGCAGCTAAGCCATGGATGGCGCATCTGCATCGGTTTCGTCCGTCCCCGATTCCACACACCAGAGTGTTTAGAAGTGCAGTTTTGGGACATCGGAACAGACCGGTCGAAACCATGCACAGCCCATACACTCACCCCCGAACAACCAAACAACCCCAATCAAACAACTTAAACAAAACACGCAAAACAAAAAAGACTGTATATATACCAATCGTATATACACAGCCTCTATGCTCTCCATATATCCCTACGTTGGCATTATCCAAATCAGGTTTCGGGTCAAAGCAATCCAGCTTAATCTCAGCCTACTTCTGTAAGCACCCCGTTGTCTTATTACCTATATTCTAATCTGCCTGCCGTAGAAAATCAAGTATTTTATTCTTCAAATGGAATAACTGCTCCGTCATAAGTATCGTTGATGTATTTCTTAATGTCATCAGATTTTAATACTTTTACTAACTCTTTGATGCCTTCGTTATCCTCGTTTCCTTCTTTTACTGCAATGATGTTTACATATGTCTTTGCTGCTTCGGAATCGGATTTTTCATAAGCAAGTGCGTCTTTTGCAACTGTATATCCTGCCTCTAATGCATAGTTACCGTTTAATACTACAAATGCTGCATCATCTACTGCGTGAGGAACCTGTGCTGCCTCTAACTCTGTAATTTCAATCCCCTTTGAATTCTCTGCAATATCATTTACGGTTGCTTCAAGTCCTACACCGTCTTTTAATTTGATCAGACCGTTGTCCTGTAATAACAGTAATGCACGGGCTTCGTTTGTAGTATCGTTTGGAACTGCGATCACATCACCTTTTTCAACCTTGGACAGGTCATTTTTTGTACCCGGATAAATTCCGAATGGCTCATAGTGGATGCCGCCTGCGTTGACAAGGTGTGTACCCTGCTCTTTGTTAAAGCTCTCTAAGTATGGAATGTGCTGGAAGTAGTTTGCATCGAACTCACCGCTCTCTACTACTAAGTTCGGCTGAACATAATCGCTGAATACTTTAATCTCTAAATCCCATCCTTCATCTGCAAGGATTTTCTTTGCCTGCTCTAAGATCTCTGCGTGAGGAGTTGCGGAAGCTGCTACGGTAATCGTTCCTTTATCTCCTGCTTTTGTATCCTCTTCCTTGCTGTCCTCCTGAGTTGTCTTTGCCTCTTTGGTATCTTTTGTATCACTATCGGAAGAGCCGCATCCTGTGAAAGCTCCGATTGCTAAAATTCCTGCAAGTGTCAATGATAATAATCTCTTTTTCATGTCTTTGTTCTCCTTTTTCTCTTTCCTTTTTTCTAAAATTTCTTATTTATTTCTTCTGTCAAGTTTCTTTGAAAGCATCATTCCAAGTGCCTGTAAGACCTGAACGATCAGCACTAAGATGACGATGGTTACCACCATGATATCGGTCTGATATCTGTAATAACCATACCGGATGGCAATATCTCCAAGGCCTCCGCCTCCGACAACACCTGCCATTGCAGAGTAACCTAAAATCGTTCCAAGGGCAATCGTCACACCGACGATCAACGAAGTTCTTGCCTCTACTAACAGTACCCTGAAAATAATGGTCCAGGTTCCTGCTCCCATACTCTTTGCTGCTTCGACCACACCTTCATCCACTTCCTGTAAGGAAGATTCCACCATACGGGCAATGAACGGTGCCGCTGCTATGACAAGCGGTACGATCGTAGCACTGGAACCATAGCTTTTTCCAACCAGAAATCTGGTCAGTGGAATGATCAGGATCAGTAAAATTAAAAACGGTATACTTCGGATCACATTTGAGATCACATCTAAGATACGATATACCACTTTATTTTCCCGTATTCCTCCTTTTCCGGTTACTGCAAGGGTCACACCAAGTGGAAGTCCGATCGCATAACCAAGGGCTGTGGAAACCAGTGTCATATAGATCGTTTCCCAAAATCCCGTATAAAGCATTTTAACGACTTCAGATGAAAACATCCTGTTCCACCTCCCCTACATACAGATTTTTTTCTTTCAGATACTCTACCATCTTTCCGGCAATCTCTGTATCTTCCGGAAGCTGCAGGATCATTTCCCCGGCTGCGGTTCCGTTCAAATCCTTTGTATTTGCATATAAAATATTGACCGGAGTCTTAAACTGTAAGGTCATATTTCCAACGACCGGCTCATAAGAGGAATTCTCCTTGAACACAATTCGGATACAGTGTCTTCCACGCATCTCTTTTGCGGTGCTTCCGCTTCCGATGATCAGGCTCTTTGCCTCCGGTGATTTCGGAGCGGTAAATATCTCTGAAACACTTCCTGTTTCTACCACATTTCCTTCATTTAAAATGGCTACCTGATTACAGATCTCCTGCACTACGGACATCTCATGGGTAACTACCACGATCGTAATGCCATAATCTCTGTTGATCTGCTTTAACAGCTCTAAGACGGATTTTGTGGTCTGCGGGTCAAGTGCACTGGTTGCCTCATCACAGAGCAAGATTTTCGGATTATTTGCAATGGCTCTTGCGATTGCAACTCTTTGCTTCTGTCCACCGGAAAGCTGTGAAGGATAAGCTTTTTCCTTATCTGCAAGTCCTACGACTTTTAATAATTCTCTCGCTCTCTTCTTCGCTTCTGCATCCTTAACTCCTGCTATTTTTAACGAAAAACAGATATTTTCCAGTACGTTCTTCTGCATCAGAAGATTGAAGTGCTGAAAAATCATTCCGATTTCTTTTCGCATCTCACGCAGCTGTCGTTCCGACAGCCCGGACATTCGGCATCCGTCTATCCGGACATCTCCGGAAGTTGGATGTTCTAAATAGTTGATACATCGTATGAAGGTGCTTTTTCCTGCACCGGACATTCCGATGATCCCGAAAATATCTCCCTTTGAAATATGCAGATTCACATGATTCAATCCCTGGACATTTCCTGCTTTGGTATGAAATTCTTTGCTGACATCTTCAAATCGAATCATATCGTTTTTCCTGCCTCCTTTGTTTCTGTTGCCATTATATCGACATTTTTCGGTTCCGTCCAATACATAAAAAAAACAGCTTGTTATAGCTTTTTCCTATAGCAGAACTGTTTCTCAAATTTCGCATTTGATTTTTATTTCTATTTCTGTCTCTATTCCTTTTTCCGCACTTCTCCTACGACTTTCCCCGATATGCTTCGATCTCTTCTAAGTACATTTTTCCGAGCCTGCTAAGCGGCACTCCCTTTCTCGAAATATAGCCGATCATCATCTCTTCCTCGGAATCCAGTGGTATCGCACAGTATTCATCTCCGTTCAATTCCTCACACACAATCCCGGAACAAAGTGTATAAGCATTTAGTCCTACCATCAGGTTTAAAAGCGTCGCACGGTCATTTGCCTTAATGATCCGCTTATAATCATAAGTGCTCAATACTTCCTCCGCAAAATAAAACGCATTGTGGCTGCCCTGATCAAAGGACAGACACGGATATTCCTCTAAATCCTCAAAAGTGATCTTCTCTTTGTTTGCAAGCGGATTGCCTCTCCACAGATAGACATAGGTCTTACACGGAAAAAGTTCGGTGAACTCCAGACCATTTTCCTTAAAAATCTTCAACAGTACCTTCTGGTTAAAATCATCTAAATAGAGGATTCCAATCTCACTTTTAAAGGATTTGACATCCGAGATCACGTCATAGGTCTTGGTCTCATGCACGGCACACTCGTATTCGTCCATGCCGATTTTTTTTACCAGTTCTACGAATGCTTTTACGGCAAAGGTATAGTGCTGGGTGGAGACGCTGAATTTCTTCTTGATCTCTTTCTTATCAATGTAGCGTTCCTCCATCAGGCGGTACTGTTCCATGACCTGTCTTGCATAGCCGATAAATTCATTGCCCTCCGGTGTCAGCGTAATTCCCCGGCTGCTGCGGATGAACAGTTCCATGCCGAGCTCTTCTTCTAAGTCCCGGATAGAACTTGAAAGGCTCGGCTGCGAAATAAAAAGCTGCTTTGCCGCCTCATTCATCGATGTGCTGTCTGCAATTGTGATCGCGTATCGTAACTGCTGTAATGTCATTTTTTAACCTCGTCTTAATTCAATATCCAGCTTTCGGTCTGTGCGGAATCTTCCCAATGCTTTGTCAATATCCCCATGCGTCAGGATGTCCAGATGGCTGATCAGTCTTTTCGGCTCCTCTTTCATACCGCTTTCAATCCATTCTAAAACCATTCCTACAAATCCGTATTTGTAAAAATGTGCAATAAATGCCTTGTCCTCTTCATCCACCACAATGCCTTCAGCCCGTTCATCAATGACCCCTAACAGAAGTTTGTATGTAATATCATAAAGAAATCTCGTAAGGATTTCTCTACCCTCCGAATAGTAAACGTGCTTGATAAAGCTCTTATTCTCCCTGACATAGTCAAAGATCTGCAAATATCCCTGCTGCCATGTCGCATAGCTTCTCTTCCCCGACAGACTCTGTGTATTATCTGTCAAGAATGTCCATTCCACCAGATCATAAATGTCTTTAAAATGATAATAAAACGTCTGGCGGTTGATGGCACTCACCTCTACGATATCCACTACGGTTACTTTGTCTAAGGACTTCTCCTGCAAAATCTTTTTCAAGGTCTCCGACAATGTCCTCTTCGTTGTATGAGCCATGAAAATCCCCCTCTACCCAGTACATTTTTTCTCCCCTTTTCCCATAATATTTTTTACCATTTCCCTGCTTCTATTATAACTTATCACAATACATTTATACAAGAAAAAAGTGGGCGCACCCACTTCTTCATTAAGCCTGTTTTATTCTAAAAACTTCCATAATACTGTTTAAAATAAAACTCTTTAAATTTTATGCTGCTTTTTCCGTACTCCTGTGTACCCGTCTCCACAGAACTACCACAACTGCTCCGATGACAAACGGCAATACAAAAGTTGCAAAACGATAAAGCAGTGCAACGGAGCCTGCTGCTCCGGTTCCTACGATCTTTGCTAACAGCATTGTCAGTACGAACTCCGAAGAACCGATCCCTGCCGGTGCCGGAATAACTGCTGCTAACATCATTGCCAAAGAGGTAACTGCCAGTCCCTGTGACAGTGTCAGCTTTCCTGTCTCTGCTAATATCAAAAACGGGATTCCATACCAGAATGTAAACTTTAACAGATTTTTCAGGATACATCCTGCGATCAGTCCGCCACGTTTTAATAAAGTTGCTGCCGCATCCTCTAAGATAGCACACTGTTCTTCTAACTTCTTCACCTGCTCTGTCAGCTTTCCGCTCCGGTTTAACTTGCGTACGATCCAGAGAAGTACCTCATGGAACTTCTTAGAACAGGCAAATAGCAGAAGTACTGCTGCGATGACAAAGGTGACACCAAAACCAATTAAAAGCGTCATATCATATTGACTGTAATACTTTTGCATATAGCCCCAGTTGAGGATAAAGAAGATTCCCGCAAACAGTGCAATGCTGACCTTGTGCAGCATATACTCAATGGTATAGAGTCCTGTACCTTTTGAATATGGAACGCCTCTCTCATTGAAGTAATAGATTGCTGCTACGCCCGCTCCGCTTCCAAGGGTTGCCACCCGGTAAAAGGCTGCATAAAATGCACATTCTACACCCTGCCAGTATTTAAAATCAGGATGGTACACTTTTGCCAGCGAATAACTGATCCAGCCTTCCACCAGTTCATACATCACAGAAGCAATGCAAATGCCGGCAATGACAAGAAACGACGTCTCTTTCAACTGCGTTAAAATATCTCCTGCCGAATCCTTAAATGTATAGATAATAATCAGGATTAAGATCAGAACAAATAAAATCTTTCCTATTGTCTTTGCATGCTTCTTAATGACTCTCACCCCTTATTTCTTTTTAAAGTTTGTATAACCACGCTGTCTGTATGGATGTGCAGCCCACAGACGGTCTGCTGTTCCTTTCCACTCTTCTGCATAGTGCTCACATTTTCCGCAAAGATGCTCTACCGTCTCCGGCTGCTGCATATCTGTGGATTTTGCTCCGGTCTCATGTACCATACGCTGTAAAATCTCAGGATTTTCAAGCATCGGACATGGTCTTAACATGTTATCGTTAAATGGTTGGTTATCTCTGTATGCCATGAATAACGGCTGTTTCAAACACTCGAATAATGATTTTTCACGGATGTTTGCTCCTGAATAATGAATGAATACGCAAGGCTCCACATCACCCTTTGGATTGATATGGCAGTAGTTTCTTCCTCCTGCAATACATCCTCCAACGAACTCTCCATCGTTCTGGAAGTCCATAACGTAGATTTCTTTTCCGCCTTCTCTTCCACGAACCTCACGGATTCTGTGGTAGATATATTCACGCTGCTCTTTTGTCGGCATCAGCTCCGGTGAAGCATCCATACCAACCGGCATCAGATGGAAATACCATGCGAAACGGCTTCCGTGCTCGATCAGAAGATCAAAGAATTCATCGGATGTTACTGCATCCATGTTCTTGCGTGTATAACATACGGAGTTACCGAACAGTAATCCGTTCTCATGTAACAGATCCATTGCATGAAGTACCTTTGCATAGACTCCGTCACCACGTCTGAAGTCATTGGTGTCCTCGAATCCCTCTAAACTGATAGATAAGGAAAGGTTGCCGACTCTCTTCATTTCATCACAGAATGCCTGGTCTATTAAAGTTCCGTTTGTGTAACAGTGGAATGCCACATCATTATGTTTTTCACAGAGCTTAATAACATCTGCTTTACGAACCAGCGGCTCTCCACCGGTCATCATGTAGAAGTAAATACCCAGTTCTTTTCCCTGAGTTACAATGCTGTCAAGCTCTTCAAATGTCAGGTTTAATTTATGTCCGTACTCGGCTGCCCAGCATCCTGTACAGTGTAAGTTGCAGGCACTGGTTGGGTCCATTAAGATCAGCCATGGAATGTTGCAGTCATGTACTTCTCTCATCTTACGAATGGTTTTTGTGCCATAGAAGGCTGCCTGATATCCAAGATTTAATGCTGTCATCTTAGCAACGTGTGGATCTGTCTCATCTAACAGACGATTTACATAACGCATCCATTTGTGATCCGGATTCTTGATCATTGCACGCGCACCTTCGTATGCCTCTTTGGTAAAGTTGTCTCCCATGAACTTCTCTGTCAGGTCCACAATCTCTAATAAGCCTTTTTCTCTGTCCTTATTAATTCTTCTCAGTGCAACGTCAATTGCTGCGCTAAACGCTTTTCTTTCAAGCTGCTCTGCTAATTTTGCCATTTTTATTCCTCCACTCTTTTGTTCTAATTCCCTTTTACACAAAAGTATAAAAACTTTCACTTTTTATGAACATATGCAAAAGCGAACTCCTGTATTTTTTCCTTATACAAATTTCTCTTTTTGTATACGTTCTAAAGCAGAATATCCTATCTGTTCACTATGATTTCTACAGATGAAAAAATTCCTTGATCTGCTTTTCTATAATCTTCATTAAGCGGGTTCTTGCTTCCACACTTGCCCATGCGATGTGTGGTGTGATCAACAGTTTGTTGCTGTCTTTGATCTTTGCAAGCGGATTCTCTTTGCTCATCGGTTCTTCTTTGAGCACATCTAATCCTGCTGCTGCAATTTCCCCATTTTCCAAAGCCTCGTATAAATCCTGCTCTACGACGATCGGGCCTCTTCCTACATTAATGAAAATGGCAGACCGCTTCATTTTAGCAAAAGCCTCCGCATTTATCAAGCCTAATGTTGCGTCGGTCAATGGTGCATGTACCGAGATAATATCGGATTTTGTCAATAAGGTGTCCCAATCTGCACGCTCATAATCTTTCTGCTGATTTTTTCCGGTTGTGGAGTAATAGATGACGTGGCAGCCGAAAAGTCCTGCTATGTCCGCCACTCTTCTTCCAATCGTTCCCATTCCAATGATTCCCCATGTTTTTCCGTTTAATTCATGGAATGCTTTTTCAAAATGGGTAAACAGTACATCGTCCATATATTTTCCACTCTTTACATAGGTATCATAATAAGGAAGATGTTCCATCAGATAAAACAAAAGTGCAAAGGTGTGCTGTGCCACTGTCTCGGTTGAATAGCCTGCCACATTTCTCCATGCGATTCCACGTTTTTCCAGATAATCTTTGTCTAAATTATCGGTTCCGGTTGCAGTGACGCAGACTAACTTCAAATGCTCTGCCCCTCCGATCGTCTCTTCGTTGACCGGCACCTTGTTCAGAATGATGACATCTGCATCTTTTGTACGCTCTGCCGCCTGTTCCTTTGTGGAAAATCCATACTTTACGACTTCTCCAAGCTGTTCATAGCCGCTTAAGTCCAGATCTTCTCCTATGGTCTTTGCATCTAAAAATACAATTTTCATTTCTACACTTCCTCTTTCTTCCGTAAGATTAACTTCACGCCCTCAATACCTGTAACTTCCGCTGAGTCCTCCGGTTCAAAAGTAACCTCTTCTTTTTCAGAACGTGCCGTCCACTCCATTCCGTTATACATTGCTTTTCCGGTACCTTTGAGATTGTCTACACGCTCGATGACCCGCACATCCTTCCCCAGTGCCTCTTCGTAATTCGTCCTTACCTTCTTTGGCTGGATATATTTCATCGCCCACGGTCTGGTAAAGTACAGCATCAACAGGGAAACAGCTAAAAATACCACTGCCTGTAACCAAATCGGTCCCCCTGCCACCGATACGATGACTGCCGCTAATGCACCGCCTGCAAACCAGATGCAGGTCAGTCCGACCGTAATTAATTCTATTACTAAGAGTACTACCATCAATACGAGCCAGAAAATCAATTCTTTTTCCATAGTCTGTCTGCCCCTTTCTGTTACCTGTTTCCTGCTTTACATGCTTCTGGATTTCTCAATACATGCCTCTACCGCATCCATGACGGAAGCACGGAATCCTGTCTCCTCTAATACTTTTACTGCCTGAATCGTTGTTCCTGCCGGGGAGCATACCATGTCTTTTAACTCTCCCGGATGTTTTCCGGTCTCTAATACCATCTTAGCACTTCCTAAGACTGCCTGTGCTGCAAATTCGTATGCCAACGCTCTTGGCATTCCCTCTGCAACTGCTTCGTCTGCCATTGCTTCAATAAACATAAATACATATGCCGGAGAACTTCCGCTGATGCCTACCACGGTGTCTAAAAGATTTTCCGGAACCTGATATGCTCTGCCAAAGCTGCCTAAGATCGCAGCCGCCTGTGCCTGCTCCTCTTCACTTACTAACTTGTAACAGCAGAATCCGGTACAGCCCTCACCTACCAGTGCCGGTGTATTTGGCATACAACGGACGAGTTTTAACTCTCTTCCAAAATGCTCCATGATCCATTCCATGGTCTTGCCCGGTGCGATTGAGATGATCAGTGTCTCTTCACGGACTGCGCCTTTGATCTCTGCAATGACTTCCGGGAAAAACTGTGGTTTTACTGCAAGGATCAGCACATCTGCTATCTGTGCCACTTCGAGATTATCCGTTGTAGTATGTATTCCAAATATTTTTGCCGCTTTTTGAACGGAATCCTCTGATTTGTCAGAGCCGATGATGTCCTCTGCAGAATACAGTTCTTTTTTTAAGATTCCTCCGATCATGGCACTTGCCATATTACCTAAACCAATAAATCCAATTTTCATTTTTATTCCTCCTCGTCTATGATCCTATTGTTCATTCCTATCCTTTTTGTTCCTTATCATACTAAATTCCGCTGCAAATTTCAATACTGCCGCATTTTTTGAAAATTTAACAAAATCTTAACCTTCTCCTGCTTGATGTTTATTTCACGGATTGGCATAATGGGAATTAGTACATTTTTTGATATCAGGGGACTATTACATATGAACGATTTATTTTCCGTTTTGAAAAAAAATAATTATTTTGTTACATTCTTTTTTCTTGCAGTATGCACACTTGTAGCATTTTTATTTGCGCATGTGATCCCGGGCAATTCTCCGAATATTGCACTGGTCTATATTTTAGGGCTGATCCTGATCGCAAGGCACACCGATGGCTACCGATATGGTATTTTTGCCGCACTCTTTTGTGTCATCAGCATCAACTATTTTTTTACTTATCCCTATTTTAAGTTAAATTTTACCCTGTCAGGATATCCGGTTACCTTTATCGGTATGCTGACGATCACCATTATTACCAGTGCCACCACCACCCGTTTGAAAAAACAGGCGCTTCTGATCTCAGAACGAGAAAAGGTCTTAGTGGAAGCTGACAAGGAAAAAATGAAAGCAAATCTCCTGCGGGCGATCTCCCATGATCTGCGTACTCCTTTAACGAGCATTATCGGAGCCGCTTCTTCTTATACAGAGAACTCGAACCATCTGACCGAAGAAGAGAAAACAGAACTTGTCACACAGATCAACGACGATGCGAACTGGCTTTTAAATATGGTAGAAAATCTTCTGACCGTCACACGGATACAGAACGATGAAAGCCATGTCTCCACCTCTCTTGAGGTTGTGGAAGAGGTCGTATCGGAGGCAGTACAACGGTTACGCAAACGTATCCCTCATGCTAAGATCAACGTTTCGATACCGGAGGCTTTTCTTATGGTCCCGATGGACCCGCTTTTGATCGAACAGGTCATTATGAACCTTTTAGAAAATGCCGTTATCCATTCCGAAAGCAAACAGGCGGTGGATCTTGTTGTTACGGATTCTTCGGACTCCGTAACCTTTCATGTGATCGATTACGGAAAAGGTCTTGATGAAGATAAAATTCCTTCTCTTTTTGAGGGACAGTCCGCTTCCGGTTCTTCGGACTCTCACAAGGGTATGGGCATTGGTCTTTCGATCTGTAAAACGATCATTCAGG
>OLRI01002353.1_pt1 | contig 13362 bp, 11 predicted proteins | sample 1672871 | NCBI WGS metagenome assembly OLRI01 (sample SAMEA3136732, study PRJEB25190) | human gut metagenome
AAAATGGAGTGAAAATACTTCTTCTTCGAGCCGATGGCGTACAGCACCGCGCCTACGGTGTACGCCACGCCGCCCGCGATGAGGCAGTTTAATCCCACACCCGGCATTTTTGCCGCGACCGTATTAAACGCCAGTACGACAACCCAGCCCATCATCAGGTAGCAGATCATCGAAACGACCTTGAATTTCTCCATATCGACGGCGTTTAAAATAATGCCCAGCACCGCCGCAGCCCACACGGCCGCGAACATGACGATGCCCTGCCTGCCCTCAATGCAGCACAGCGTGATGGGCGTATATGTGCCTGCGATGAGCAGATAGATTGTGCAGTGGTCGAGCACACGAAACACCTTTTTCGCGCGGTTCACGTTTAATGCATGGTAAAGGGTGGAGACCGTGTAGAGCAAAATCATTGTGCCGCCGAAAATACTGACGCTGACGACGTTCACAAGACTCTTTTCGCAGAACCACAATAACATAACGAGCGCCGCCGCACCGAACAGCGCGCCCACACCGTGTGACACAGCGGAGAAGATCTCTTCCCCAAGCGAATACAGCGGCAAAGACAGCCGCATCCTGTCTTCCTTATGCCAAACCTTTCTTGCACCGTAACCGGCATATGCCGTCTGCATATCCATACGTTTCACCCTTTCTCCGGGGACCTGCCCCGGTTCTTTATTTTAAAACTGTTTTTTATTTTTCTTTTATATGGTTTTCAATACCAGATATATTCATATTATAATCCGCATGTTTTAAAATAGCAAGGGGGAATTTGTGAATTTTCTTCGCGGACGCCCCCAAAGCTGTAATTTTCAGTCCATTTAGCGCTAAAAAGTTTATTCGGTTCCCTTGTTGCACGCCCGCCGCACACAAAACTTATATTTTCTAACAAAATTTTCGCTCAACACGATTGACTTTTTGTATCTGTGATGTTAAAGTTAAATCGCCGTCATACTATCTATGGGTTCGGAAAGCCGTGTCTGTTTCCGGGCTCATACCGTAAAAACCTGTGTGTTCATGGCGTTCGGCAGCGGGACACAAAACAAGCGGTTTTTGCGGCATACACGCTGTGAAGGGCTCGAAGCTTTGGCTTCGACCCGTTTTTCTGTGCCGATACTAAACACCCGGCACAGTGTGAGGTGCGCAAAAAGATGTCCATACCGTCGGGAAACCGCGCGGGCAAGAAGCAGCTTGAGGTGTGGCCGACTTCTCCTTTTTTGTTTAGACAAAATGCGCACCGGAAAGGCAACCGGTATATTGTGAAAAAGGAAAAACGCACGACCATTCTGCGGTTTTACTCCTTTACAAAGGGACTGCGCCACAATTTTGTGCTGGCGCTGCTCACCATGGCGATCTCGGTCTTCGCCGGGTACATGACACCGCAGATCATCCGCGTGACGGTAGACTCCGTCATCAACGACTCCCCGTTCAACCTCCCCTCGTTTTTGGCAACACAGATCGAAAACATGGGCGGGCGGGATTTCTTACGTCAAAATCTCATTCTATGCGCCTTGGCGTCGCTTTTGTTCGCGGTGCTCGCGGGCATTTCCACGTACCTTTCGCGCATGAATATGGCAAAGGGCTGCGAGGGCACCGTGACGAAGATCCGCAACACGCTGTTTTCGCACATTCAGCGCCTGCCCTACGCATGGCACAACAAAAACCAGACCGGCGACATCATCCAGAGATGCACGCAGGATGTCGACCTCATTCACAACTTTATCAACGACCAGATGATGGAGCTTGTGCGCGTGGTGTTTCTCATCGTCGTCTCACTCGCCCTGATGTTCTCCATGAACGCAAAGCTCGCGCTTATCGCCTTTATTTTTATCCCGATCGTCGTGGGGTATTCCATGATCTTCTTCGTCATCGTGGGTGACCGCTTCCGCATTGCGGATGAAGCCGAAGGCAAGCTGACCGCCATGGTGCAGGAAAACCTGACCGGCGTGCGCGTGGTGCGCGCGTTCGGCCGCGAGCGTTTTGAAAAAGATAAATTCAATAAGCAGAACGATCTCTTCTCCGACCTCTGGGTACGCCTCGGCCACGTGATGGGCATCAACTGGGGCGTCGGCGATTTGCTTTCCGGCATTCAGGTGTTGACGATCATCGCCGCCGGCATCGTGTTCGTCGTGGACGGCGCCATCACGGAGGGCGAGTACCTCGCGTTCGTCGCGTACAATTCCATGCTTGTGTGGCCTACACGCAGCCTCGGTCGTCTTTTGAGCGAGCTTTCAAAAACCGGCATCAGCTCCAAGCGTATTTTTGAAATTCTCGACGCAGAGCCGGAAAAGGATGCGGAAATCCCCGTTACCCCGCCCATGGACCGCGACATTGTGTTTAAGCACGTCAACTTCTCCTACGGCACTTCCGGCGAAGTGCTGCACGACATTGACCTCAAAATTCCCGCAGGCACCACGCTCGGCATTTTGGGCTCCACGGGCAGCGGCAAAAGCACGCTGACCTACCTTTTAGACCGCCTATACGAGCTGCCGGAAGGCTCCGGCGAGATCACCATCGGCGGCGTGGATATCCGCAACATCGCGCTTTCGCACCTGCGCGGCAATATCGGCATTGTTTTGCAGGAACCGTTCCTGTTCTCGAAAAGCTTTAAGGACACCATTTCGGACGGTTCCAATCTCCACGATATTGAAAGCGTGCGCAAGTATGCCCGCCTTGCCGTCATCGACGACACCATCGACCGCTTTGCCGAAGGCTACGATACGCAGATCGGCGAGCGCGGCGTGACGATCTCCGGCGGTCAGAAACAGCGCGTCGCCATCGCCCGTATGCTCATGCAGAACACGCCGATCAAAATTTTCGATGACTCTCTTTCCGCCGTGGATATGGAAACCGACGCGAAGATTCGCGAATCCATCAACAAAAACGTGCGCGGCACAACGATTTTGATCGCCCACCGCATCACGACCATCATGAATGCCGACCAGATCATTGTCATGGATAAGGGTCGCATCGTGCAGCGCGGCACGCACGAAACGCTCTCGAAGGAAGACGGCATCTATAAACGCATTTACGACACACAGCGCTCGGCTACTTAAGCCGCGCACGGGGTATTTACCGATATGAAAATCAAAAACAAATCCTTAAAAACGTGGGCAAAGCTGCTTCCGTTCCTTGCCCCGTATAAGTGGCAGATGATTTTAATCATCGCATTGATGATCCTCGGCGCCTGTTTTGACATGGTGCAGCCGCTTTTTTCCGGCTACGCCGTGGATAATTTCATCGAGCCGCGCACGACGAAAGGCCTCATTCCCTTCACGGCCGTTTACCTTTCCATGGTCGTCGTGCAGACCATTACAACCATTTTAATGGCAATCTACGCCTTAAAGGTTGAAATGTACTTAGGCCGCGACTTAAAGCGCAAGCTTTTCGACCATTTGCAGACGCTCGACTTTTCCTACTACAACACAACGCCCGTCGGCACCATTATGGCGCGTTTAATGAGCGATACCGGCAAGATCGGCACGGTTTTGGCGTGGAGCCTTGTGGATATTTTCTGGAGCTCCATGTACGTGCTCGGCTGCGTTGTCATCATGCTGTTCGTCAACTGGAAGCTCGCACTCATCCTCATCGCGATTATCCCGATCATCGCCGTCATCACGGTCGTGTTCCAGAAGAAAATTTTAGCAGTGAACCGCCGCGTGCGCGCCATCAATGCCGAGGTCACCCGTCATTATAACGAAGGCATCTCCGGCGCAAAAACATCCAAAACGCTCGTCATCGAAGAAAAGAACGACAAAGCGTTCGAAAAAGTCGCGGAGGACATGCGCTCCACAACGATCCGCGCCGTGCGGTTAAATGCCGTGTATATTCCGATCATCAGCTTTCTGACCGCCATCGGCGTTGCGATGGTCCTGAATCAGGGCGGCAATATGGTGCTGTTCGGCGACATCACCGTCGGCGAAATGACCGTGTTCATCAACTATGCTTTGATTATTGCCGACCCGGTACAGCAGCTTGCGCGCACCATCTCGAATTTTATTTCCACGCAGGTCAACATTGAGCGTGTCTCCGCCCTTTTGGAGCGCGAGCCGCTCATCAGAGATACGCCTGAAGTCATTGAAAAATACGGCACCGCATTCGAACCGAAAAGAGAAAACTGGGAGCCGATTCAGGGTCACATCACGTTTGACGACGTGACGTTCCGCTACCCGGACGGCGTAGAAAACGTCTTAGAACATTTTTCGCTCGATATTCCCGCCGGCACCACGGTCGCCATTGTCGGCGAAACGGGCGCGGGCAAAAGCACGCTCGTCAACCTTGCCTGCCGCTTCTTTGAGCCCACTGAGGGCCGCATCCTCATTGACGGCAAGGATTATCGCGAGCGCTCCATGCTGTGGCTGCACTCCAGCATCGGCTACGTGCTGCAAACGCCGCACCTCTTTTCCGGCAGCGTGCGCGATAATATCCGCTACGGCCGCTTAGACGCGACGGACGAGGAGATTGAGGCCGCTGCAAAGCTCGTCAGTGCACATGACGCCATCATGCACATGGAAAACGGCTACGACAGCGACGTTGGAGAGGGCGGCGACCAGCTGTCCACCGGCGAAAAGCAACTCATCTCGTTTGCAAGAGCCGTGCTGGCCGACCCGCGCATCTTCGTCTTAGACGAAGCCACCGCGTCCATCGATACAAAAACCGAGGAGCTCATTCAGCACGCCATTTCGACGCTGCTTGAAAACCGAACCTCGTTCCTCATTGCACACCGCCTCTCGACCATCCGCCACGCCGACCTTATTTTGGTTGTCCGCGCAGGCAAGATCATCGAGCAGGGTACGCACGAAGAGCTGCTTCAAAACAAAGGCTACTACGCCGATCTCTACAACAAACAGTTCGAGCAGGAAAACGTGAAGCATGTGTTTGGGGAATAATACGGTGTGTTCCTAAAACCACCGATTTTTCGGAACATGAAAAGACCGGCGAAAACCACAGCGTTTTCGTCGGTCTTAATTTTTTTGCGTTTTAATACTTTCTAAACCGCTCATACCGCTCTTTTAAAAGCGTCTCGGTGTCTTTTTTGCACAGCTCGTCCGTCTGCACGGCAAGCATCTCTTTCACTCGGCTGAAAAGCTCCGCCTTCGTTTTGCCGGATTCACTGATGACGCGTTCCACAACGCCAAGCTTTTCCATGTCCTGCGCGGTAAGATGCAGGCATTCTGCGGCTTCCTTCGCTTTCTTTGCATCTTTCCAGAGAATGCTCGCGCAGCCCTCCGGGGAAACGACGGAATACACGGCGTTCTCCAAAATCCACACGCGGTCCGCAACCGCCAGCGCAAGTGCGCCGCCGCTGCCGCCTTCACCGACCAAAATCGAGATGACCGGCGTTTTCAGCCCAATCATTTCCACAAGGTTTTCGGCAATGGCCTGTCCCTGCCCGCGCTCCTCTGCGCCGATGCCGCAGAACGCGCCGGAGGTATCCACAAAGCAAATCACCGGGCGATGGAATTTCTCTGCCTGCTTCATCAGGCGCAGCGCCTTTCGGTAGCCCTCCGGGTTCGGCGAACCGAAGTTGCGGTAGACCTTATCCTTTGTGTCTGCGCCCTTTTCGATGGCGATGACCGTCACCGCGCGGCCGCCGAGCGTCGCGATGCCGCCGATGACCGCGGGGTCATCCGCAAAACGGCGGTCGCCGTGCAGCTCAATGAAATCCGGGAAAATATTCTGAATGAAGCTGAGGCCGCTCGGGCGTCCCTTGCCGCGAGCAAGCTGAACCTTTTCGTATGCCGTTGCCATTATGCTTCAGCCTCCTTTGTCTCACCTGCATCCGCCTGCTGTACGCAGGCATCCTGTTTGCCCTCGTTGTGCAGACGCAGGAGCCGCGCGATCACTTCACGCTGCCGACTTCTCGGCGTGATGAGATCAATAAAGCCGTGCTCCAAAAGGAACTCTGCACGCTGGAAGCCCTCCGGCAGCTTTTTGCGGATGGTCTGTTCAATGACACGCGCACCGGCAAAACCGACCATTGCGTCAGGCTCCGCCATGATGATGTCGCCGTCCATGGCAAAGCTCGCCGTCACGCCGCCCGTTGTGGGGTCGGTCAGCACAGTGAGATAAAAGAGTCCTGCATCGCTGTGCAGGCGTACCGCGCCGCTCGTTTTCGCCATCTGCATCAAAGACAAAATGCCCTCCTGCATTCTGGCGCCGCCTGCCGCCGTAAAGCCGATAACAGACAGACGGTGCTCTGTGGCATACTCAAACAAACGCGTGATCTTCTCGCCGACAACCGTGCCCATGCTGCCCATCATAAAATGCGGGTCCATGCAGAACACGGCGCAGCCCTCGCCCATTACCTTTGCGGTGCCGCAGACAACGGCTTCCTTTTCTCGGGTCGCAAGGCGCGCACTTTTCAGTTTGTTTTCATAGTTCGGAAACTCCAGAATGTCATGGCTCGTCATGTCGGCATCGAGCTCCGTAAACGTATCGTCGTCCGCCAAAAAGCTGATGCGCTGGCGTGCCGTCATGCGGAAATGGTGGCCGCAGCGGCAGACATTCAGGTCGTCCCAAAGCTCGGAGACCGGGGTCTGCGTGCCGCACTTCGGGCATGTCATTGTGATCTCGTGCTGCTCCTCCTGCGGGTTTTTCAGTTGTTTTCCGCCCTTTTCCAGCTCATTCTGGGGCGAGCGGAACAGACCCATCAAATTCATAACGGTCTACTCCCTTCGGTAAATGAACTTCCTCAGCCCTCACGGTTTTTGATGAAGTCCGTATAATAATCTCCGCTGTGGAAAACGGGGTCGCGGATAATATCGATCTGATCTTCAATGTTGTTCGGCAAACCGCCGATGACAAGCTCGCACAAGGCGGACTGCATCTTGCGTATCGCTTCTTCTCTTGTCGAAGAAAACACGATCATCTTGCCGAGCATGGAATCGTAAAACGGCGGCACCTCGTAGCCCTGATATAAGAACGTATCAAAGCGCACCCACGGGCCGGACGGAATGTGCAGGAAATTCACTTTGCCCACGCCGCCCGCGTTGATGCGGCACTCGATCGCCGCGCCGCGCACTTTAATGTCTGCCTGCGTGCAGTCAAGCTCTACACCCGCTGCAATGCGGATCTGCCACTTTACAATGTCTTTGCCGGTGACGAGCTCCGAAATCGGATGCTCTACCTGAAGGCGCGTGTTCATTTCCATAAAATAGAAATTCTTGTCGCGGTCCATCAAAAATTCCACCGTACCGGCGTTCACATAGCCCACGGCTTTCGCCGCTTTCGTCGCCGCCTCAAACAGCTCGGCGCGCTTTTCCTTTGTCACACCGGGCGAGGGGGATTCTTCAATCAGCTTCTGGTTATTGCGCTGAATGGAGCATTCGCGCTCGCCAAGGCACACCACGTGCCCCTGCTCGTCACAGAGCAGCTGCACCTCTATGTGTTTTGCCGGATAAATGTATTTTTCCATGTACATGCGACCGTCACCGAACGCCTGCTGCGCTTCGCTTGATGCCGTTTTAAACGCCTGTTCCAGCTCATCCTCGGTCTTTACAAGTCGAATGCCCTTTCCGCCGCCGCCTGCCGATGCTTTTAACATGACGGGGTAGCCGATCTCCTTTGCCGCCTTTTTTGCTTCGTCGACATTTTCCAAAATGCCGCTGCCCGGAATAATCGGCACGCCGGACGCTTTCATCAGTCTGCGTGCGGCGTCCTTATCGCCCATGCGGTCGATGAGTTCGCCGGACGGGCCCACAAACGCGATGCCGTACTTTTTGCACAGCTTCGCAAACGAAGCATTTTCCGCCAAAAAGCCGTAGCCGGGGTGAATGGCCTGCGCTTTCGACGCAATGGCCGCGCTGATGATGCGCTCCTGATTCAAATAGCTGTCCTTCGCCGCCGCCTCGCCGATGCAGATAGCTTCATCGGCCAGCGCCACGTGGATAGACTCCGCGTCCGCCTTGGAATACACCGCCACGGTGCGGATGCCCATTTCCTTGCAGGCACGAATAATGCGCACCGCGATTTCGCCGCGGTTCGCGATAAGCAGTTTCGTAAACATAGCCTGTTCCTTTCCGCCGGGCTTACGCCTTGACGAGCGCAAACGAGAACTCTGCCGAAACGCAGACCTTGCCGTTTACGCGGCCCGTACCCTTTGCAAAATAGAACATGCCGCGCTGACGCACGAGCTCGCACTCGGTCTCCAGCGTATCACCGGGCTTCACCATGCCGCGGAACTTCACCTTATCGAGGCTCGTAAACACCGGGGTCATGCCCTCCGATGCACCGTCTGCGAGCAGCACGCAGGCGCTCTGCGCCAGCATTTCGCACTGAATCACGCCCGGCACGATGGGGTTACCCGGAAAATGGCCCTGCAAAAAGTATTCGTCACCGCGGATGTGGCACTTGCCGAACGCTTTGCCGTCAATGAGCTCCACTTCGTCTACGAGGAGCATCGGCTCGCGGTGCGGCAGGATCTTTTTGATCTCTTCCTTGTTCATCTAACGTATTCCTTTCCACGGAAAAATCCCGGGGACGCGCATTTTTTTGGCGGCGCTCCGGGAGCTTTTCATCTTAAATAATGCGGAACAACGGCTGGTCGTATTCGACGACCTGCCCGTTGCCGACGCAAATCTCGGCAATCTCGCCGTCCATTTCGCTGTTGATCTCGTTCATCAGCTTCATAGCCTCAATGATGCAGAGCGTGTCGCCCTTGTGCACCGTGTCGCCCACGGCGACGAACGGCTTGCTGTCCGGAGACGGCGCGGCGTAAAACACGCCTACGGCAGGGCTTTTTACATAAACGCCCTCTTTCTCCTTCACTTCCGCAATGGGCTCCGTCGTGTGCATCTGCTCCGGCACGGCGGGCTGCACGGCGTTCAGGATCGGCGCCGCCTGCACGACCTGCGCGGCGCGCTCGATGACGATATTTTCGCCGTTTATTTCCAGCTTCGTCAGCTCGTTCTGCTTGACGATCTCCGCCAAAGCCGCAATGTCTTTAATATTCACAAACGTCCCTCCGTTGAATCAAGCGGTATTTATCCGGGTATTCCCGCAGATGCCCTGCGGTGTCGTACCCTATATTTTACTACAAAACCTTGCGAATTGCAATACAAGCGTTGTGGCCGCCAAAACCGAGGGAAACGGACAGGGCGAGGTCAAGGTCAACCTTTCTCGCTTCGTTCGGGCAGACGTCAAGGTCGCAGTCCGGGTCCGGTTCTTTGTAGTTGATGGTCGGCGGAACGATGCCCTCTTTCACCGCCAGCGCGGAAGCAATGGCCTCCACCGCGCCGGCCGCGCCCAACATGTGGCCCGTCATGGACTTTGTAGAGCTGATGACAACGTCATATGCGTGCTCGCCGAACGCCTTTTTAATGGCCAGCGTCTCACTGCGCTCGTTGAGCGGCGTGCTGGTGCCGTGCGCGTTGATGTAAATTTTCTCGTTTGCAAGGTCCGCGCCCGCTTCTTCGTATGCCATGCGGATGGCTCTTGCGCCGCCGTTGCCCTCCGGATCCGGGGCAGTCATGTGGTGCGCGTCGTCCGTAGCGCCGTAACCCACGATCTCCGCGTACATTCTCGCGCCGCGCGCCTTTGCGTGCTCATATTCTTCGAGAATGAGCGCCGCGCCGCCCTCGCCCATGACAAAGCCGCTTCTGCGCTTATCAAACGGGCAGCAAGCTTCTTCCGGGTCAGGGCAGGTGGTCAGCGCCGTCATATTGCCGAAGCCCGCCACGCCCACAGGGACGATGGCTGCTTCCGCGCCGCCGGCGATGATGGCATCGAGATAGCCGTGCTTAATGGCGCGGTACGCTTCACCGATCTCGTTGTTGCTCGTCGCGCACGCCGTGGTGATCGGCAGGCAGGAGCCCTGCGCGTTGAACTTAATGGCGATGTTGCCGCCCGCGATATTCGCAATGAGCATCGGGATAAAGTACGCGGAAACGCGGCGCGGACCCTTTTCGTTCAGCGCCGTCATCTGATTGGAGAACGTCTGGATGCCGCCGATACCGGAACCAAAATACACGCCGAAGCGCTCCGGGTCGATCTTTCCCATGATCTCGCTGTCATTCACCGCCTGCGTTGCCGCCGCGATGGCAAACTGAGAGAACGGGTCGTTCTTGCGCACTTCGCCCTTATCCATGTACAGCAGCGGGTCAAAATCCTTGACCTCCGCCGCCACATGCGCTTTAAAGTCCGTGGAGTCAAACTTCGTGATTTTCGTGATGCCGCACTTGCCGGCTTTCAGGTTTTCCCAGAACATATCCACATCGTTGCCGATCGGGGTAACTGCGCCGAGACCCGTGATAACTACTCTTCTTTCCATATTTTTCAGGCTTCCGAAACGGAAGCACTCCTTTCTCTTGAAAGTTTTGAACCGATTTATCTTTTTACGTTGAAAACTTAATCAATAAGAACTTTTCAAGCCCGTAAAATCTCAAAGTTCACAGGTTTTAAATAGCCAAACCGCCGTCTACCTTCAGCACTTCGCCCGTAATGTACGCCGCGCTGTCGGAAGCCAAAAACGCCACTGCCGCCGCAATATCCTCCGGCTTGCCCATTCTGCCCAGCGGGATGCTGTTTAAAAGCGGGTTGTTGTCGCCGAGATTTTCTGTCATGTCCGTCTGGATAAAGCCCGGCGCCACTGCGTTGCAGGTGATGCCGCGGGAAGCGAGTTCGCGCGCCACGGATTTCGTCAGGCCGATGACGCCCGCCTTTGAAGCGGAATAATTCGCCTGCCCTGCGTTGCCCATAATGCCGGAAACAGAGGAAATATTGATGATTCTGCCGCTTTTCTTGCGGATGAAGCCGGAATAGCACGCGCGAATCATGTTGAACGCGCCCTTCAAATTCGTGTCGAGCACCGCATCAAAATCCTCGTCCTTCATGCGCAGCATCAGGCCGTCGCGTGTGATGCCCGCGTTGTTGACGAGAATATCGATCTTGCCGAGGTCGTTCGTCACCGCTTTCACGGTTTCGTTCACCGCGGCGGAATCCGCTACGTTGCACCGGTATGCTTTTGCGTTTACGCCAAGCGCCGTGATTTCGTTCACAACAGCTTCGGCCTTATCGGCGCTGCCTGCGTAGATGACCGCCACATTCGCGCCGTCTTCGGCAAGGCGCAGCGCAATGGCGCGGCCGATGCCTCTGGATGCGCCCGTAACGAGCGCCGTTTTGCCGTTTAAGCTCATGCGTTTTCTCCTTCTGCACGGATCGCCTGCACCGCTGCCGAAAGCGTCTCCGCGTCTTCCACGTTATATACCTTCACCGCGCGGCTCGTCTTTTTGATGAGGCCGCACAGCGTTTTGCCTGCGCCCACTTCAACAAACGTATCCACGCCCGCCTCAATCATTTTTTCAACGGTCTGCTGCCAGCGCACCGAGTGTGCCACCTGCTGTGTCAGCAGTTCTTTTGCCGTTCCTCTCGTGTACGGCTCCGCCGTGTAGTTCGCGTAGACCGGCACGGTCGGCTCCTTCACGTCCATCGTCTCCAAAACGTCGTGCAGACGCGCAGAAGCGCTCTCCATAAACGGAGAATGAAAGCCGCCGCTCACATTCAGCGGTACGGCTCTGCCGCCGTTTGCGGCAACGTCGGAAAGGAAATCCGGCAAAGTCGTTTTCAGCCCCGCCACGACGAGCTGACCCGGGCAGTTGTAGTTTACCGGGAACACGCTCTGATGCATGCGGCACAGCTCCTCAACCTTTTCGTTCGGCAGCTTCAAAACCGCCGCCATGGCGCTGTCTGCCTGCTCGGCTGCCGCCTGCATCGCTTCGCCGCGCTTTGTGACGAGTGAGAAGCCCTCTTCCGTTGTAAAGATGCCCGCAAACGTCACCGCCGCCACTTCGCCGAGCGAGAAGCCCGCCGTCATGTCGGGCGTGATGCCCGCTTCACGCAGCGCTTCCGCCGCCGCAAGGTCAACGCAGAACAGGCACGGCTGCGTGTTTTTCGTGATGCTGATCTCCTCCAAGGTGCCGGAGAAGCACTGGTTCTTCGTGCCGGGGCGGATGCTCTCCGCCGTGTCAAACACGTTCTTCGCCGCCGCGCTGTGCTCGTAAAGAGACTTGCCCATGCCGCTGTACTGTGCGCCCTGACCGGAGAAAACAAAGGCTACTTTACCCATTTGGTCGCCCCCTTCAGCACGTCTTCCGCCTGCGTGAAGATCTCTTCGATGATCTCCTTTGCGGTCTGCTCTTTGTTCACCATGCCGGCGATCTGGCCCGCAAGGAAGCAGCCGGTCTTTTCGTCGCCCTCCACGGCCGCACGGTACAGAGAGCCTCTGCCGTACGCTTCAAGCTCCTCGTCGGAAATATTGCTGTACTCAAGCTTAAAATATTCCTTTGTGTACGGGTTCTTGATGCTGCGCACCGGGTGACCGAGACGCTTGCCGGTAGACATCGTCGCAATATCATTGGCCTTTAAGACCTTGTTTTTGTAGTTCTGGTGCACACCGCACTCCTTTGCAACCAGGAAGCGCGTGCCGAGCTGCACGCCCACAGCGCCCAGCATGAATGCAGCCGCCACGCCGCGGCCGTCGCCGATGCCGCCCGCCGCGATGACCGGAATCGTCACTGCGCTCGTCACCTGCGGCACAAGCGCCATGGTGGTCGTTTCGCCGATATGGCCGCCGCTTTCGCCGCCCTCCGCAATGACCGCACAGGCGCCCACGCGCTGCATCAGGCGTGCCATGCTGACGGATGCCACGACCGGGATAACCTTAATGCCGGCCGCAAGCCAGTCTTTCATATATTTGGAGGGGTTACCCGCGCCGGTCGTTACGACCGCCACTTTTTCCTCCGCGACCACTTTTGCCACCTCGTCCGCGAACGGGCTCATCAGCATGATGTTCACACCAAAGGGCTTATCGGTCAGTTCTCTTGCAATTTTAATCTGCTCGCGCAGGTACTCTGCGTTTGCGTTCATAGCGGAAATAATGCCAAGGCCGCCCGCTTCGGAAACGGCGCCTGCTAATTTGCCGTCCGAGATCCAAGCCATGCCGCCCTGAAAGATCGGGTAGCGAATGCCAAGCATGTCACAAATCGGTGTTGAGATCATAATGTTTTCCCCTTTCCGGTTTTTGCCTGTTGAAAACGTTTCGGTTTTTCTTTATTTTTGACTGTATGTCGTGTTTTACCAGCGGATGATCATGGCGCCTGCAGAAAGACCGCCGCCGAATGCCGCCAGAATGATGAGGTCGCCCTCGTGAATCTTGCCCGCGCGGTTCATCTCATCTAAGAGGATCGGCACACTCGCGGAAGACGTGTTGCCGTAGCGGTCGATGTTGATCATACATTTGTTGCGGGTCAGTCCCATGCGGTTGGCCGTAGCGTCGATGATGCGCAGGTTGGCCTGGTGGGGTACGAGGTAGCGGATGTCGTCCGAAGTGAGGTTGTAGCGCTCCATCATCTCGACCGAAACGTC
>OLRI01002359.1_pt1 | contig 13326 bp, 11 predicted proteins | sample 1672871 | NCBI WGS metagenome assembly OLRI01 (sample SAMEA3136732, study PRJEB25190) | human gut metagenome
GCGATGGCCACGAGGTTCACGCCGAAGGTGATCTGCAAATCGCTGTACTTGAGCAGGTAGGACAGCACCTTTTCCGCGTCGGTGTCCTTTTTCAGCTCGATCACGGCGCGCATGCCGGTGCGGTCGCTCTCGTCGCGGATGTCGTAGATGCAGCCCAGCGCGGCCTTTTTCTCCTCGCTGAGCTTGAGGATCTTCTCCAGCATCGCCGCCTTGTTCACCTGATAGGGGATCTCGGTGATGACGATCAGCTTTCGCCCGGCGGGCCCGTCCTCGATGTGCGACATGCCGTTTTTGTCCGTGAAGAACTCCACCGGCAAGCGCTTCGTGAACGAGACGGTGGAGATGTCGCTCATGAACTGCTACCTGCGCTCGGCTGAAGACGCCGGCCACTACTGCCAGATATTCGACAGCACCTACATGGAGGACGCCGCCGACTGGGCCGGCAAGCTCGTGGATCCCGAGGCGCTCAAGGTGTACATGCCGGAAGAGGACGTGGAGCGCGAAGGCGTCTTCGAGGGCCAGATCAACACGTACAAAGCCGACACGCTCGAGGAGCTTGCCGAAAAGCTGGAGATCGCCGACGTGGACGCGTTCGTGGAAACGGTGGAGCGCTACAACGAGCTGTGCGCCGCCGGCGCGGACGAGGATTTCGGCAAGCCCGCGCAGTACCTGGTGCCGGTCGACACCCCGCCCTACTACGGCATCCATCGCCATGTGCGCATGAGCGCCATCTGCTCGGGCGTGGAGGTGAACGAGAACCACGAATGCCTCACGCCCGAAGGCGAGGTCATCGAGGGCTTGTACGCCATCGGCAACTGCTCGGGACGCTTATACGGCGGCATCGACTACCCGCTCACCGTGTTCGGCCTGTCGCTTGGCCGCTGCTACACCGAAGGCTACGTGATCGGCCGCATGGTGGCGCAGAAATAGCGACGGTCCCCTCCCTCCCTGGAAAGCACCCGGCGCGGTTCGACGCGCCGGGCGCTTTCGCGTGCAGGGCGATCGCGATTCGATTCCTTTACGCTACCAGGACAACAGCTCGTAGCCGTTTTCGGTGACGGTCAGCTGGACCTCCCATTGGGCGGTGTCGCTGCCGTCGGCGGTGCGCACGGTCCAGCCGTTCGGGTCGCTCATGTCGATCTCCTGAGCGCCGGCGTTCACCATGGGCTCGATGGTGAACGTGAGCCCCGGCGCGAGCACCATGCCCGTGCCGGCCTGGGCCACGTGGCTCACGAACGGATCCTCGTGGAAATCAAGGCCGATGCCGTGGCCGCCGAATTCGCGCACCACGGTGAACCCGCACGACTGGGCGTAGGCGTTCACCGCCGCACCCACGTCCCCCAAAAAGCCCCAGGGCTTCACGGCGGCGAGGCCCGCTTCCATGGCGCGCTTCGTCTCCTCCACGAGGCGGCGGCGCTCCGGCGACACCTCGCCGATGCAGAACATGCGCGAGGAGTCCGAGTAGTAGCCGTCGAGGATGGTGGAGCAGTCCACGTTCACGATGTCGCCCTCGCGCAGCACGTCGGCCTCGGAGGGGATGCCGTGGCACACGACCTCGTTCACGGACGTGCACACGCTCTTCGGATAGCCTTCGTACCCGAGGTCGGCCGGAATGCCGCCGCGCTCCACCGTGTAATCGTGAACCCAACGGTCGACCTGCTCGGTGGTTACGCCGGGGCCGATGCGCTCGGCCACGTAGTCGAGCACGCCGATGTTGATGACGGCGCTGCGCTTGATGCCCGCGATGTCGGCCGAGGTCTTGAGCAGCGCGCGATCGGGAACCTCAAAGCCCTGGTCGTAGAGGCTTTGCAGGCGCTCGTCGATATCGAGGTGACACTTCTTGTACTTCTTGCCGCTGCCGCACCAGCACGCGTCGTTGCGGCCCGGTTGCTGTTTTCCGTCGTACATGCGCTCTTCCTTTCGCTCGCGGGGTATTGTACCCCTTGCGCGCTGTTGCGAGCGGCGCATTTCGGCACTTTCGACGGGGATTCGGGGGATTCTGCGAGACGGGAGGAGGGCGGGAGTGGAAGGAGGGCGGGGGCGACGGACGAAGCGGGGCCATCGGAGGAGCGGGGAGTGCCGGAAGGGGCAGAAGGGCCGAAAACCAAAAGTGCCGAAGTGCGGAAAATCGATAACGAACCATTCGGAAAATCGGTAACTGCTTGTTCGGAAAATCGGTAATGACTACAATAGGGCCTGATGGAAAGGAGAACCCATGCCCCTTAGAAGCGCCCCCGCATCCGTACGGCCGGAAGGATACCTGCCGCGCACCGTCGACGCACTCGTCGAGCGCTACCTGCGCGTTTTCGGCGCCGTGGAGATAACCGGCACCAAATGGTGCGGCAAAACATGGACGGCGCTCGAACACGCTGCCAGCGTGAGCTACGTAGACGCGTCGCTAGCTTTGGCGAAAGACGACCCAGCGGCAATGCTCTTGGGAGAGAAGCCCCATGTCATCGACGAATGGCAGCTAGCGCCCGCTCTGTGGGACACCGTGCGCCATGAGGTCGATCGCACGCGGGGTCTACGAGGCGCTTGGATACTCACCGGATCCTCCACCCCCTTGCCCGCAGGCGGCGAAAACGGAAGCGACCTTCCCAGCCACAGCGGCGCGGGCAGGATCGGAAGGATCCGCATGCACCCCATGTCGCTGCAGGAAAGTGGGAATTCCCTTGGCAGCGTGTCGCTTTCCGGCCTGTTCAAAGGAGAGTTCGAAGCCTCTCAGGTCCAAACCGACGCCACGACCCTCGTGAACCTGGCGTGCCGAGGCGGCTGGCCCGAAGCCATCGACCTCGAGGCCGAAGACGCCCAGCTCATCGCCCGGGAGTATTTGCGGATGCTGCGCACGGAAAGCGTCCCGCGCCACGGCAAGGATCCCGAAACGGCTCGCAAGCTCCTGTTTTCGCTCGCGCGGACCCTCGGACAGGCGGCGACGTACCGAACCCTCATCGCCGGCATGGCGGACCGCTCAGCCGAAGACGAAGGCATCACCGAGAAGACCCTCGCCTCCTACCTGGACCTGCTGCGACGCCTGTACCTTTTGGAGGAATTGCCCGGATGGGCTCCCCCCGCCCGCTCTCCGAAGCGGACGGCCGCGAAGCCCAAGCGCTATCTGGCCGACCCGTCCCTTGCCGTGGCGGCGCTCGCGATGTCTCCCGAGGCGCTCATGAATGATTGGCAGACGTTCGGGATGGTGTTCGAGAACCTCGTGGTGCGCGATCTGTCCGTGTACGCGCGAGCGCTCGAATGCGCTTCCGACATCCCGCTGCGCTACTATCGGGACGATTCCGGGCTGGAGGCCGACGTCATCGTGGAACTCGCCGACGGACGCTGGGCGGCGTTCGAGGTCAAGACGAGCGAGGCGAGGGCGGCAGAGGGCGTCGCGAGCCTCCGAAGGCTGCGGGAGAAGATCGCCGGCAACAAGCTCGCGAGGACAAGGCCGCCCGAGTTCATGGCCGTCATCACCGGCGTGTCAGAGTACGCGCGCAAGGTGGAGGAAGGGCTGTACGTCGTGCCCATCATGGCGTTAGGGGCTTGAGGGAGGGAGCTCGCGACGGAAGCAGCGCGCCCGACGCGGTGCCCCGTCACGGTTGGCTCCGCCGGTACTTCAAGCCCCTGCCCGCGCCGCTCGTCGTCACGAGGCCCGCCGCGACGAGCTCTTTGAGGATGCCGCCCAGCTTCGATCTGCTGAAGTTCACACGGGCATGCAGCTCGCCGCTCGCCATGGGGCGAACCGGGCTCAGTAAATCGTAAACAAGCTGCTGATCGGGAGACAGGCCGAGATCGGCCTTCAAAACAGGCAGGGTCACCGCAATGGAGTTCTCGCGAATGGAAAACCGGGGCTTGCTGGCGCTCTGCGCATAGGCGGCCTTTATCCGAAGGATGCCCGTGCCAAACGCCTCGACGAGGCCCAACCGGTAGAAGACGTTCGCCAAGATGGGGTTCCTCCTGATGGAGATCATGCCGGACAGGTACTCCTCCTCAGAAATACCTGCCGGAAGCCCTCCGGGAGACACCACCTCGATGCGATCGTCGAACATGGAGACACGTATTCGGGCGGCGACATCCCATGTCCTGTGAACGATGGCGTTCGCGACCGCCTCGCGATACGCCTCCTTCGGCACCGTCTCAACAAGCCGGCGTGTCGTCCCGGACACCTCTTCGTAGCAATAGAGGTCCTCGAATACCTGCACCGCCTCGTCGAACTCGGCCAAAACCGACTTCCCCTCGCTCGTCACCCTCCGAAGCACCACATTGATGCTTTCGCCAAACCGGGCGATATCGATCCCTGGAAGCCCACCCTCGTCAGCTAGAATCGTCGCCGCATTGTTGTAACGCCCCTCGACCGACAGAAGCCCGAGGGTCTTAAGCACATCGTCATCGAACGCTTCCAACCCAAGCTTCTCCCGCATGGCGTTCCCGAGGTACCCGAAAGAAAGATTCTGGTTATCGGCAGGCAGCTGCTCGAAATCGATGTTTCGCCCCTCGAGAACGAGGCGGGTCAACTCGACCGTATCAACCTCGACAGTAGAGCTATCACTTCTTTTGTATGCCTTCGATTTATAGAGGTAAGGCTTGAACCGACCCGCCTCCACCTTGAGGTCGATGACGGAATCCGCTTCGCGCACCTCTAAGGAATACTCAGGCCGGGGATACAGGCAGTCGTTGATTTTGTTCTCGATATCGAGGCATTTCCCCAACGGATCGTCCAGACCCACGGCTTCGCCCTCGTCACTCACACCGAACAGGATCGATCCACCACCATAGTTGGCGAAAGCCGATACCGTTTTCAAGAACGAATTTGAAATGTCTTCCTTGAACTCAAGCGTCTTGCCTTCCCGCACTGTCAACCTCCCACTAAAGTTGCGCGTAAAATTACGAGCAAAGTTTTGCTCGTAATTTTACGCGCAAGCGATACGCGGTTGCAATGCAAAAATAGGTTTAAGCGTGCGTGCGCGCTCGATTTTTCTCAAAAGAAATCGTGCGCGCCGTCGAAATCCACTGAACGAAGCAATAGAGAAAAAGAACCGTCGCGTTTACCGCGACAACAATAACCCAATTCTCGCAGAAGTTAGAAAGGATCACCATGACGGCAATCCGTATCGGAGTTGTTAGAGTGTAGACAACGTTTTGAACGCGCAATCTGCCCATACCACAAGCTAATGTCGATTCCACACTTTGCCATACATAAAAAGTGCCGTAGACAATGAACACGCCCGCAGCAAAAGGCTCGACAAAAAGCTGATCGGCTCCAATCCAGATGTCGATAATCTGCTGAGAAAAAATTGCTATGACAACTTCGATAGCAAATGCAACCAGTACTCCTTTATGAAGCATTCTATAGGTTCGGGCCACCCATTCGAAATCTTTTTCATATTGAGCTTTCGTTATCTGGGACCAGAGCGGAGTTAAAGCGAGCGAGCAAATAGACGCAACGAGCCCGAATATCTTGTAGTATATCTGATACTCAACTACATACAGAGGACCGAATAGATTTGAGATGATGAATTCATTTGCGCCAACCAGTAGCATGAACATCAATTGCGCCCAAAGAAAAGCCGCCCCGAACCCGATTATTTCCCGTACAACCCGCAAACTCACGCACGACAAGCGCGGTCGTTCTCTTCGCAACGGCCCCAAAAACACCACGCAAGTACACACCAAAAGAGGAATATTGCTCAAAACAGAGTAAGCAAGCGCCACCGTCAATATATTATTTTCGGCGCTTCCCACTGGCGCAACAAGAACCCAGATCAAAACAAGAATTGAAGTTACAAGGGCTATGGCGTTGTTCGTTGCTGGCTTTTGGAGGGAATACAGAATGGAGCTCACTGTTTTCAAAAATAGTTGAGCAGCCAATCCAATTATTAAAATTTGAATCGCCCGAACAAGAATCGGCTCGGATATGACACCCTCGTCCACGCCCAAAATTGCGTTCCAGTCAAAAGCGCTAGCAAGAAAAATCCCACCGAAAAGAAGCGCCAAGCTGATCAGAGCGGTAGCGAAATAAGCTGATGAAATAAGCCTTGAGCATCGTTCGGCATCTTTAAAAACAAGGGCTTCCACCAATTTATTGCGAAGCCCATTGCCGATCCCCAGATCAAAGGTCAGCGTCCACGAGGCGGCCGATACGATAGTCAACCATACGCCCAAGGCAACTTGATCACCGAAGAACCTCATATAGGCAGGCATTGTCAAAAAAGAAACGACCAAAGCCAATCCTTTGATCGCAAATGTCCCCACCATGCTCAACAGCAACTGGCGATTCCTGAAGGCATCCATCTTCAACACCAACAAGCTGCCCCTAGCGAGATGATTCTCTCATCAACCTCTCCATGAGAGGAGCAATCTTGCAGGTCAATTCAGCCTCGGCTTGGCGAATCGGCATCGCCTCCTTCGACGCGAAAACGAAGGAATGATCTTTCGGCATAAGAGAACGCGCTATATACCCCGCAACCCGCTTCGAGAATGCCTTGGTGGAGTCAAAGGCAATCAAAGCAGCGGCGCATCTCTTGGGACACGCTAACACATACTTCCAACAGTCGGGATTTCTAGCAATCACTGAAGAATACAATTTTCGATAATCTATCTCATCGGCAAGCCCAATTCGCGAAGAAGCTTCGTAAAAGCTTTGGGCATAGATAGTTTCACCCAACCAAATACGAGGCACAAATCGATTCCAAACCTCAGCAATATCGTCAGGAAGCTGATCGACATCTTCAATCCGGGCCTTATGCTTTCCCCTTAAACTTTTCCCACCAGCGCTTCTGTAGCTAAACCCGTCGATCAACAAAGGCATGTGAAGCTTCATGGGGTTCTTGACCGTATGGGACAACACAACCGAACTCGCCATGTCGGGACTAGCGCCTGGGAAAAAAGAACCTGCGAGCGATTTCGCCTCAAGCAAAGCGTCTCTGCTTACCATTCCATGATACAACCTTGGCATTCCGCCGATATCGACAGCTCCTCTGCGCGCGCACAGCCTATATTCAAAGAGCGCGTCGATGCGTTCCACGCTGGCATCGAATTCCCGAATCGAAAAACACGGCTTCGGATTGCGTTCGAATACGACATCTGGCCAATAATACGGTGCCCCATCAAATAGCAAAGCATCCACATCCATGCGCTTCATCCATGAGGCGGCTGAAACCACCTCCCTAGAAAGAGCATCATCGTCTCCGATGTAGCAGACGTAGTCTCCTACTGCTTTCTCGACAGCAAGTTCGCTATTTTCCGTCTGAGAATAATGAAACCTCGCATCGTGAAAGTAGCGGAGCCGCGAATCATTGCAATCACGCAGGAAAGCTTCGACAGGACCGGTGTCTTCGCTATTGTCCTGAACAACCACTTCAAAATCGGCGGATTCGAAAGAAAGAAGGAGGGTCAAGCATTCAATAAGATAAGGGTAGCGATTGTAAGTCGGTATCACTATGCTTACTAAAGGATTCATACAGCACCTTTCTCCTCTGAACAATACAAGGGAAATGCCAAACTGTAGGCGAAATAGGTTCCATATAAGTACTGTTCGATCAAACCAGTCAGCAAGATCAATAGACAAAACGGAGCGAGGCGACGACCGTCAGCAAAAAACATATAGGCCATCAAGACGAAGAACCCCGCTGCACCAAGCAAACCAGATTCCAAGATCAAAATTCCGTCTCCGCTGACAAACGGCATAGTGTTCAAAAACGCTACCGACATATTCCCAATGCCGCAGCCAATCAATTTCATCAAAGGAGGGGCCGACTCGTAGAACGGAACGAAAGACAGAATGCGTAGCGTACCGGAACCCTCATCCAAAGACAACCGACTTACCGTAAGCAGGAAAGATTCATTGTTCAGCAAAATGGGAATTGCCACGCCAAGGAAAACCAACGCGGCAGCCACAATAATAAGAGGTCGGCTCATCAGCTTCGGCAAAAAATGCACAACCCAACAAATTCCAGCAAAAACAAATGCGGTGCCTGAAGTCGAAATAAGCATAGATGCAGTTACGAATACGAGAATCGCAATATCGGACTTCCTCTTTTCGTTTTCCAAAAACAAGAGAAAGCCCAATCCGAAAGCACAGAACAGAGCAAAATGGGAAGGCTCTACAAACACCGAAGAGGGCCTATAAACGGTCACTCCGCCTTGTTCGTATAGAAGCACTCGACCCGTCTGCTCCATCGAAACCGTATCGAGAAACGGCAAGTATGGCTGAAATTGAATGCCGAACACTCCATTTGCTAAATGCTGAACGCATAGGATGAGGCACGCCGCAACCAAGACGATCTTCAGCACCTTGATAGCCAATCGAGGAATTAGATAGCGCCCGGCGGAAAGAAGAAGCAGCAATCCATAAATCATTAGGGATATCTTGGATATCCGACCAACATCCGCACTACCGTAAAACACCAACGTCGACAAAAGGCTGAGCAAAAACAACGCGAATATAAACGCACAGAGGGCCACAGGGAATCTTTTTGCAAATCGGGGCTCCGGAATGATCGGCATCCGAAAAGAATCGACGACGAATAGCACCACAAAAGGAAGCGTCATCACCTGCGCAAGATTCAAAGCGCCCACCGCATAAACAGAAAGTATCGGATAGAATACAAAAATTACGGTGAATACTTTGGCAATGGCAAGCCTACCGCCTCTCTCCCCACTTGAGCGCTCCAAACAAGTTGATGCTCTTGCATTTCTCATCGTTCGTTATCGTTTCCGAGTTTAGCTCGATCAGATTCGACCAGAGACGCAAAAGCGGCGATAGACGAATCGTAATCCGACCAACTAACAGATTGGGCAATCTCGAGAGAAGCCTTCCCCATCTCATCGATAAGATCAGGATTTTTTACGAAAAAAGTCATTAATCGAGCCATTTCCCCTTCGTCACCAGCATCGACGGTAAAACCGTTAACGCCTTCGACAACAAACTGGCTCGCCCCTGTCGATCTTGTAACAATAATGGGCAGCCCCAAAGCCATCGCTTCCATGCAGGACAACGACATGCCGTCCGTTAAACTCGGGAACACAAAAACGTCAGCCTGAGCCACTTGCCGAAGCGCCTCCGATCGAATCAGCGGTCCGGTAAATGTACACGAATCAAGATAGTCATCGAAACGGCCATCGGAATTATCGTAGTCCCCGACAAGAATAAGACGGCAGGATCCGCGCTCCATCAGCTTGAAAGCATTTAGAAGCCTATGCACTCCCTTCGCATGCGTCAGCCTTCCGCAATACGCAAACACCACAGGCTCGCCTCGTTCACTCGATTTCCTTCTTTCCGTTTTCTCCAACTGAGGAAACCCATACGAAGCTCGAAACACGCGTTCTTTTCTCACTCCGCAAGAGCAAAGTGCCTCCTTGGTGAAATCCGAAGCCGCTAAGGCGTAGTCCAGCAAAAGCAACTCTTTGACCCCGTACGCGTAGTTTTGAAGAATGGGATCCAGCGCGTCTTCGCATTGTCTTGTAGCTGCGTTTCCTTCAAGAGACAAATCAGCGAACGCGTACCGCGCTTGGCACGGCAGAGGAACGGCAGAGTAATCGACAACTCTTGAGATCGATTCATCATGAACGGAAAGCCATTCGAAAGATTCCAACGAGCAGATATCGTATCCGATGAAAACATCTGCATTGATTTTATGAGCGAATCGCGCCGCTTTAATGCCAAATTTTTTTCTTACGAAAGAGTATACGAAATTGTAAAGCCTCTTTTTGCGATCCAGCCGAAACAGGAGCAGCACGATCAAACCGCCCAGTTCGCAAAATTGTTTAACCTCGCTATCCTTCAAATAATCGCAACGACGACTCTGCGCCTTTTTCCTGTCATCGCCAGATAGCAGCGATTCCACAATCTTCGTCAAACTGAAAGGCTTGTTGTACACCGTCGTCACATAGACAAGCTCATGGCCTGCTTTCTTTATGGCACTTGCCAGTCTATAGGAATGCTGCTGATGAGGATGGGCTACTACAACCTTCATATCCACCTTCGCTTCTTACCATCCATACGCTGCTTAACTCCTCATCCGCTTTGCCAGAATCGATACTAGGCAGATGGGTAAAATTTCGACAGCGAAGCGAGAAACACATCTTTGGTATTGAGACATCACTTCCTCGAAGCAATCTCTTCAATTGCGAAAACCACCTGCGATAGATCAGGGGAAGAGGTAACGGATAGGGCGGGATCTGCAACCTCGGCACATGCCGAACCCTCCATCACAACCGCACCAGTGCCGCATGCGGCCGCCTCAGAGACATTCATGCCAAACGTCTCCTCGATGCTTGGATTGACCAAAATATCCGCAGCCGTGTAAATTTTAGCCAGCTCCTCAAGAGAGTTGGTCCGTGGCAAGGCGAGAATCTTGCCATCCAACTTTGCAATCTGCTTTTTGCTCAACCCTACGAGGACAACGGAAAAGCGACTGCCGTCGAGTTCCTCTGCAAGGCGAATAAACTTACTCAGCCCCTTGCGCTCACTCCACCTGGAAGCGACACCGAGAACAATAAATTTATCTTGAAGTCCATAACGCTTACGAAAATCGCTCGGCATAGGCTTAAAAATATCGGTGTTAATCGCATTGCGAGAAACTTCCACCGAGTACCCAGACAAAAAACTCTGGCCAACTAGATTCGCCAACCACTGAGATGGCACGATAAGCTGCACTCGTTCTGCAGGCAACATAGTGAACAAGCTTTTCTTCCGCTCATAACTCCACTTTACGCTTTTATCCCCGCCAAAGAGCGTCTCGGGGTACGATCCCTTTTGCGGGCATGGCGCGTTAAACGCGCATCCCCTTTTCCACTGATCGCATTCCGCATGCGTGAAATATATGCAATGCCCCGTGAACGCCCAGCAGTCGTGCAGGGTCCAGACGACCTTGCAGCGATGCGCCGCCAGCCACTCGAAAAGCATCTCGATATTGACCCAGTAGCCGCAGAGCACGTGCAGGTGCACCACGTCGGGATCGATCGCGTCGAGCCTCCTCAACAACCTCCGCGTCGCCCTTTTGGAGTGGAACCCCGCCCTTCCATCCAACCGCGTCTGCAGGGCGTCAAGGCACACTTCGAACTTGGAGGAAATTTTGACCATATGGTCATCCTGCTCATGCTCTCCGCGCGCCCAAAACACCCACGACTCATCGCCCGCGGCGATGAGTTCGCGGTGCTTCTTGAAGATGACGGAATCCGCCCACCCTCCGGAATAGGCGTTTATCTGGACGTACCTCATCACTTCCCCCACACATGCCGGTCCACGTAGCCCGCGTAGCCCTGGACGATCTTCACGACCTTCGCGGCGAAGCCCGCGTCGGCGTAGTCCGGCACGGGCGAGCGCCTGCCGGCCAGCGCGACCTCGACGCCCACGGCCTGGCACAGCCGCTCGGCGGTTATGCACCCCAGCGTGAACGCCCCCTTGTCCACCACCTCGGGACGCTCGGTCGAGGTGCGCAGCGACACCGCCGGGAAGCCCAGGACGGCGGACTCCTCGGCGAGCGTCCCGCTGTCCGACACCACGCACAGCGCGTCCTTCTGCAAGCGCACGTAGTCCGCGAACCCGAAGGGCCTGTGGGCCCTCACCAGCGGATGGAACTCCGCGCGGCGCGCCTCGGCGAACTTCCTGCTCCTCGGGTGCATGCTGTACAGCACGGGCACGCCACGCTCCTCGGCCAGCGCGTTCACGGCCCCCACCATCTCGGCGAAGTTCGCCTCGATGTCGATGTTCTCCTCCCGGTGGGCCGACAGCAGGATGTAGCGCCCCGGCTCCAGCCCCTCGCGCGCCAGCACGTCGGAGGCCTCGACGTCGCCCGCGTGCGCGGCCAGGACCTCGCGCATGGGCGAGCCCACCACGAAGGTGCGCGCCGGGTCGCAGCCCATCGCCGCGAGGTTGCGGCGCGCGTGCTCCGAGTAGCACAGGTTCACGTCCGCCACCGTGTCCACGATGCGGCGGTTCACCTCCTCGGGAAGGTTCTCGTCGAAGCAGCGGTTGCCCGCCTCGAGGTGGAACACGGGGATCTTCAGGCGCTTCGCCGATATCACGCACAAACAGCTGTTCGTGTCGCCCAGCACGAGCAGCGCGTCGGGGCGGACCTTCGCCATGAGCCGGTAGGACCTCGCCAGGACGTTGCCCATGGTCTGGCCGAGGTCGTCCCCCGCCACGCCGAGGTGGAAGTCGGGCTCCCGCAGGCCCAGGCCCTCGAAGAACACCTGGTTGAGCTCGTAGTCGTAGTTCTGCCCGGTGTGCGCGACCACGTGGTCGAACGCCTCGTCGGCGAGCTTCATCGTCTCGCTCAGCTTGATGATCTCGGGGCGCGTGCCCACGACGGTCATGAGTTTCAGCTTCCGCATCGTCCTAGCCTATCCGGTAGTGGGGGTAAAGGTCGCGGTGCGCCCGCATCCACGCGGCCATGCCGGCCACCTGCTCGGCGTAGGGCGCGGGGCGAAACGAGCAGTCGAAGTTGGTGCGCACGAGGGTCTTGTCCAAGGCCACGGAGCCGCACGCGCGCACCTCCACCGAGCCTCCGCGCAGATGCTCGTTGAAAAGGCGCAGCAGGTCGCACTTGGAGATGGGCCCCTCCGGCACCATGTTCACGAGCCCGCAGACGTCCTCGCGCGCCGCCGCCTCCATCGCGCGGGCGAGCTCCAGCGTGGTCAGCCCCGTCCACAGGGCGCGCGTCCAGCCCTCGACCGGCCCTTCCTGCGCCATGAACCAGTTCAGCAGCCCGATGCCGCCCGGGTCCGTGTCCGGGCCCACGATGGAGTTCCTGAACGTGAGGTTCTTGCCGTCGCGCAGCTCGCCCGCGGCCTTGGTGCGGTCGTAGACCGTCTCCCCGTCGGGGACGCTGTCCTCGGTGTAGGGGCCCGTGTTGCCGGCGAACACGCAGTCGGTGGACATGTGGAAGACGCGCGTCGGCATCCCCTCCGCGAGGCGCGCCAGCACGTGGGGCAGCTCGCCGTTGAGGTACGCCGCCCCCTCCGGGTCGCGCTCGGCGTGCTGGTTGAGGACGCCCACGCAGTTGACCACGACGTCGAACCCTCCCCCGCCGACCGTCCGAGCGAGCAGCGCCTCGTCGCGGGCGTCGCCGTTCACCTGGCGCTCGAGGAACGCCACGGGGCGGCGCGAGAAGCCCGTCACCTCGTGGCCCCGCTCCTTGAGGTAGAGGGATATGGTGTGCCCCGCCATGCCCGAGGCCCCGAGGACGAGGAACCGCATCACTGCGCCGCCTCGCGCTCGCGGCCCTCCAGGGCCAGCCGCACGTACTCGGCCGTCTTGATCTTCTCCACCGCGCCCGCCACGTCCAGGCGGCGCGTGTTGTGGGAGGTGTACGCCTCGTCGGCTTGGGTCCG
>OLRI01002360.1_pt1 | contig 13325 bp, 14 predicted proteins | sample 1672871 | NCBI WGS metagenome assembly OLRI01 (sample SAMEA3136732, study PRJEB25190) | human gut metagenome
CCAGAGACAATGGGCGGACTTTCTGGCAGCACTAACTGCACTCCCTCATAGACATTATAAAACCGCGCGAACCGAAACTCGCCGCCATCTGCTATTAAAGTCCGGGCACATGGCGGCTCAAACATCGGCTTCGCGCGGTTATGTTCTATTGCGGGAGTGCAGGTAAGTGCTGCACGAAAGTCCTACAAATTGTCTTCCGGGGTGCGGACATGACCCTAGGATTGCTCAAAACTTGGAAAGACACGGATCATCGCAGATGCAAAAAACGGCTAGTTAGAAATGCCACATTTTTTGAACAGAATTTCCATATGCATTCTGCCTGAAAGCAAAAGTCGTGATCTTCTCATCACATTGCTTATCAGCAGACGGCAATGTCTATCTGATACGGCAGTGCCATAAAACAAGAGCAACCTGCGTGGGGGCACATGGTGCTCAGAGCTTTGCCTTGAATACCTCGTCGGCGGGATAGCCGCCGGCGCACTTCTGCATGCCGCGCTGGATGCTGTCAGCGGAGGTACCCCAGTCTTTGCCCTTGTTGCGGTAGTCGTTTTTTTCCACAAACCAGGACACCTCCTTCTGGAGCCGGTCGAGATTCTCCTGCATCAACGAGAAGGCTTTTGGATAAAACTCTTTTTTCTCATCGTCGGTCAGCTTGTCCTCAGCTGTCTCGATCAGATCGCCGAAGTGCGGCAGGCAGAATCCCCTGCTTCTTTCAAAAAGTGCGCGGAATTCCTCATTTTTCTTATACAGGTCGAAAAAAGTATCCAGATAACGGCCGTAGATCTGATGGAAATGGTCGCAGACATAGCAGTCGGTGGCCTTGGCGGCGATCCATGCGCCGAGAGGCGTTTTGGGCGCATTCCCGGATGAGACATCCGTGTGCTTCATGCGTTTGATAAAGCTGGATTTGCCGGACATAAAATGTGCCAGCTCATCGCCGAGCTCCTGGTTCAGCTTTTTTAAGTGTGTGCTTAAGATCAGGGCGTTGCCGAGCCGGTTGCCGTAGTCGTACATCATCTTGAAGTGGTGGCGGCAGAAACCGGTGGCGTCTGTTTTGGCACGGATATCATCCTCCATATAGGCAGAGCCGAGGATGAAGGAGATGGCATGCTGCTCGGCCTCGCGTTCCAGGTAGCAGAAAGGGCATTCGTCGTCTGCGTGGAAGGCATTCATCAAAGGGATGGTTGCAATCGTTTCTTTCATGGTAATCTCCGTTTCTTTTCATACAATCTGTGAATAAATCCAGTATAGCATACCAGAGGAAGAAAAATCAAAACCGCCTTGTAAAATGCGGCGTTATCAAGTAATATATATAAGGCTGCAGGGGAAGCTCTGCAGTGTTGACAGGAAGCTTGAGGGAGAGAATGGAATACTATAGCAGACAGATCAGCAAGTTAATACAGGAATTATCCGCCCTGCCGGGAATCGGCACGAAGTCTGCACAGCGTCTGGCATTTCATATTTTGAACATGCCGTTAGAGAATGTAAAAGAATTGTCCGCTTCTATTTTAGAAGCAAAGGAAAATGTGCGTTACTGTAAAGAATGTTTTACGCTTACGGATCAGGAGGTCTGCCCGATCTGCAGCAATCCAAAGCGGAATAAACAGCAGATCATGGTCGTGGAAAATACCAGAGATTTGGCAGCTTATGAAAAAACCGGAAAATACGAGGGAGTTTATCATGTCCTGCATGGGGCAATTTCTCCAATGCTTGGAATCGGTCCCAATGACATCCGGTTAAAAGAACTGATGCAAAGGTTGCAGAATCATGTCGAAGAGGTTATAATAGCAACGAATTCCAGTTTAGAGGGCGAGACAACCGCCATGTATATCAGTAAGCTCATCAAGCCGACCGGGATCAAGGTGTCGCGGATCGCAAGCGGCGTTCCGGTAGGAGGAGATTTAGAATATATTGATGAAGTTACCCTGCTTAGGGCTTTAGAGGGCAGAGTCCTATTATAACAGTTATAACAGGGTTAGAAAGAGGAGAAAATAATGAACACACTAGAATTGCAGAAACAGGCAAATGAAATACGAAAAGGTATCATCGCTGCCGTGCACAGTGCAAAATCGGGTCATCCGGGCGGTTCTCTTTCCGCAGCGGACATCTTTACCTATCTCTATTTTGAAGAGATGAACATTGATCCGAAAAATCCGAAAATGGAGGACAGAGACCGTTTCGTACTGTCAAAAGGACATGTAGCACCGGGACTCTATGCAGCACTGGCACACCGCGGATATTTTCCGGTAGAAGATCTGACAACACTTCGTCATGTGGGTTCCTACTTACAGGGACATCCTGACATGAAACATATTCCGGGCGTGGATATGTCAAGCGGTTCTTTAGGACAGGGTCTTTCTGCGGCAGTAGGAATGGCACTTGCCGGAAAAATGGATGAAAAAGATTACCGGGTATATGCTTTGTGCGGTGATGGTGAGATTCAGGAAGGACAGATCTGGGAAGCAGCTATGTTTGCAGGCTACCGGAAATTGGACAACCTTGTTGTGATCGTAGATTTAAACGGTTTACAGATCGACGGAGCAATTTCCGAAATCTGTGATCCGGAACCGTTAGATAAGAAATTTGAGGCATTCCGTTTCCATACGATTACCATTGATGGAAATGATTTTGAACAGATCGCAAAGGCATTTGAAGAAGCCCGTGCAACGAAGGGAATGCCAACAGCGATCATTGCAAAGACCGTAAAAGGAAAAGGCGTGTCCTTTATGGAAAATGCTGTGAACTGGCATGGTGTTGCACCAAACGATGAGCAGTTTGAAATAGCAATGCAGGAGTTAGAGAAAGCAGGTGAAGCATTATGTCAGAAGTAAAAAAAGTAGCAACAAGAGTAGGATATGCAGAAGCACTAGTAGAACTTGGAAAAGAGCATGAGGAAGTCGTTGTATTAGATGCAGACTTAGCAGCGGCAACCCAGACAAAAGTTTTCCGTGAACAGTTCCCGGAGCGGCATATCGACTGTGGAATTGCAGAAGCAAACATGGCAGGAATCGCAGCAGGACTTTCTACCTGTGGAAAAGTACCGTTTATGAGCTCTTTTGCAATGTTTGCAGCAGGACGTGCTTTCGAGCAGGTGCGTAACTCCATCGGATATCCGCATCTGAATGTAAAGATCGGTGCGACACATGCGGGAATCTCCGTAGGAGAGGACGGAGCAACCCATCAGTGTAACGAGGATATTGCATTGATGCGTACCATTCCGGGCATGGTAGTGATCAATCCGTGCGACAGTGTAGAAGCAAAGGCAGCAGTAAAAGCAGCTTATGAGCACAACGGTCCGGTATATCTTCGTTTTGGACGATTGGCAATTCCGGTGATCAATGACGAAGAGAATTATCATTTTGAGCTTGGAAAAGGAATTGTCTTAAAAGAAGGAACAGACGTTACGATCATAGCAACAGGTCTTTGTGTCAATGAGAGTATGGAGGCAGCAAAGATGTTAGAAGCAGACGGGATCAGTGCAGAGGTCATCAACATCCATACCATTAAGCCATTGGATGAAGAATTGGTACTTTCTTCTGCAAAGAAAACCGGAAAAGTCGTAACGGTAGAAGAACATTCCGTGATCGGTGGACTTGGAAGTGCAGTTGCGGATGTGCTGTCAGAAAAAGAGCCGACAAGAATGATAAAAATCGGAATTAACGATGTATTCGGAGAATCCGGTCCGGCAGTAGAGTTGATCAAAAAATACGGACTGGATGCAGAAAGCATCTACAAAAAAGTAAAAGCATTTACAAAATAAATGAAATATGGAAAAAAACATGGGACTGTCTTGTAAAAGGGGCAGTCTTTTTGTATGATCCTGCCGAAAGAAAATTTTTTACTCCGACACAAGCTGTCAAAAACTGAAAAAAGAATATGCTATGATACCCCTAACAATACTGCCACAGGCAAAGGGGGTCACCATGATAGAAATCATACAGGATGGACAAGCGACACCAAGGATAAAGCTTCCAAGAAACTTAAGACAAATTGGTAATCCGAGTGGAGAACACAAAATCTATGTGGAAGACTTCGTATACACCTTTTTGCATCCGAGCAGCCGGGAGGAAGCAGGCAATCCGAAAGTTGCAATCCTTGTGGGAACGCAGGAGGAAGAGCATGGGACACAATATTATTTTGTGAGAGGTGCTTTTTACATAGATGATATGACATTTGAAAAAGGCTTACCACAGTATAGCGAGGAGCACTGGGGATTTGCCTATAAACAGATGAAAGAGTATTTTGACGATGAAGACCCGGATAAGGCATTGCAGATCTTAGGCTGGGCGTTCGTCACGGGAGGCATGCCGGCAAGACTGACGACCGATATGGAGCGGGTGTACCGGATGAATTTCAAAGAGCCGCACTCGCTGTTGCTGTTGTTAGATGATGTGGAGCGTGAAGAGAATTTTTATGTCTATGAAAAGGGCAGTCTGCGGAAAAAAGAAGGCTATTATATTTTTTATGAGCAGAATCCGAAAATGCAGGAATACATGGTGCAGTATAAAGAGGCAAAAAATCCTGCAGGAGTGACGGAAACAGTGCTTGATGAGCCGACCGGAAGCTATCGGGAACGGATCGCCACACAGGCAAGACCGGGCAGGGGACGCTGGAGCATGGTAGGCTATGCAGCCTGTGCCGTGCTGGTGTTAAGTACGTTAGTAATGGGTGTGAACAGTATCGGAAGCTATGAAAAGATCAATGAGCTTCAGGAGGCGGTCTCTTTGATCGCAGGAAACTTCACACAAAACGAAGCAAAGCAGGCAAAGGATAACGACAAGACGATCGTTACGACCGTGGATGGAAAAGTGGAGCCGTTAGAAGACACTGCGAAGGAAGATACTGCCAGGGACAATCAATCCAAGGACAAGTCCGAAACAGACAAGAAAAAAGCCAAAGACGGTGAAAACAGCGAAAACAAACAGGACGTGGCACAGAACGATAAGAAAGAAAGCCAAAATGCCGGGGAATCTTCTGAGCAATCTTCTGAGGAAGTGCAGGAAACCGCAGCACAGCCACAGAGTGAAGCAGAAAAGATACTTGCACAGGGCTATTATATCGTACAGAGCGGAGATTCTTTAGAATCCATCAGTACAAAAATTTATGGCAATAAATCCAGAGTGGAGCGTATCAAGGAATTAAATCAGATTGAAAATGCAGATACAATTTTTGCGGGTCAGAAATTAAATCTGCCTTAATGAGAAAAATTAGTGTCATGCAAACCGATATTTGTTATAATGGACAGGAATACAAAAAGAGGTGACATGATACATGGCAGAAATTAGAAGACAGCCATTCCAAACGGTAAAAGTAGATATAGAGGAAATGGATAGGAAAATCAGAGAACACAGGATTCGGATGCTCAAAAGGGCCGGCATCGTATTAGGAATCCTGATATTGCTCTGGTTTTTGCTATATATATATCATCAGGTGCGGACCTATGACAGTCATGAGGCAAAAGTAACAGAGGACAGGCAGGACAGTGCAGCGAATACCTATCTGGAGTTTCAGGGCAATATTTTGAAGTACAGCAATGACGGAGCATTTTACACTGATACTTCCAACGAGCTGATATGGAACCAGAGCTATGAAATGAGCGATCCGGTTGTGGTGATGTCCGCGAAGTATGCCGCCATCGGAGATGAAAAGGGAACGTTAGTCTATATTTTTGACAAGGATGGACTCTGCGGAAAGATCGAGACAACCAAGCCGATCGTGCGTGTAAAGATAGCAGAGCAGGGAACGGTAGCTCTTCTCTTAGAAGAAAACGGTGTCTCCTATCTGAAACTTTGTGATAAGGCTGGGAAAACGCTTGCAGAGGGCGAGCTTCATGTGGAAAACAGCGGTTATCCAATGGATATTGCCTTATCGAAGGATGGAAAACGGTTTGCGGTGTCCATGTTGAACATCAGTGATGGAACGATTAAGAGCAGCATTGCTTTTTACAATTTTGATTCCGCAGGCGAAAAGAAGATCGATCATGTGGTAGGAACTAAAAAATATTCCGATATCATTATCCCACAGATTGAGTTTTTGGGAAATGACAAGCTGATCGCCGTCAGCGACCAGAAACTGATGCTGTTAGAGGTGTCCGGAAAACCGCAGGAGAAAAAGAGCATTAAATATGGAAGCCGTTTAAGGACCATTTTCTATAATGGAAAATATATCGGGCTGATCTTAGATAATGAGAGCAGCAGTAAAGAAGAAAAAAACGATGTGTACTGTATGCAGATTTATGACAACAGGGGAGCGCTTGTGAAAGAAAAAACATTCTCAAGAACTTACCGGAAGGCAGAGTTTTTAAATAATAACGAAGTGTGTCTTTTGAATGATAACGAATGTACGATATTTACGCTGCGTGGCGTGGAAAAATACCACGAAGCCTGGGATAAGAGCATTTATAAAGTGCTTCCGGGCAGAACAGCAAGCCGTTATACCTTTATCTTAGATGGAGAAACGGTACAGGCAAAATTGAAATAAAAGAGGTTAAACTATGAATTGGCTTTTGGTAGTCGTCCTGGTCATACTCGCAGGACATACGATCAAGGGATACCGCCGCGGATTGCTGAGGGTATTGTTTTCCGTGGCATCCCTGTTAATTACGGTACTTTTTGTGGCATGGGCAACGCCGTATGTCAGCAATTTTTTAAAAGAGAATACGAAAATTTATCAAAAAGTTGAGACAAAGTGCGAACAGAAAGTCCGAAAGGACACGAAAGAGCAGATTGTCCAAAAAGAGGAAAAGAGTACCGGACTTTTAGAGGAGTACGGCATCCGGCTTCCGAAATCCATCGAAGAAAAATTATTTGGCAACGTAGAAAAGGGTGCCGATAGCGTGCTTGAAACCAGTGGAGTCTATAAAGCAATGGCAGAGCCGTTAGCACAGTTAGCAGTCGATGGCATTGCATTTTTTGTTTCGCTGATCGTATGTGCGATCATACTGCATCTGATCGGTGGGGTACTGGATATCGCATCAGAACTTCCGGTAATAAAGGGAATCAATCAGGTGTTAGGTTTAGGAGCGGGATTGTTGTATGGTTTGCTGCTTGTCTGGCTGTTCTTCTATTTTGTCGCGGTGATGCAGGCATTTCCGTTTGGACAGAGTCTGTTGGCGATGATACAGCAGAGTGAGTTTTTAACAGCACTCTATGAGGACAACATGGTTGCTTATGTGGTGCAGTATGTATTGTAGGATGTACTGTGGGATTGAGGGTTATGATCTTGCTGTCCCCCTTTTTTGCTGTAGCCGGTATGTCCCATATAGCCGATGACATCGCCGGCAGTCACAACGCTGCCCTCTTTCAGACCTTTCTGAAAAGGGGAATTCTGGCGTAAATGGGCGTAGTAATAATAGCGTTTCTTATCAAAACTGCGGATGCCGATACGCCAGCCGCCATACTGGTTCCAGCCGAGGGCTTCGACATAGCCGGATTCCACGGCAATGATCGGTGTACCGATCTGCCCCATCATATCGTGACCTAAGTGCGGGCGGCTGTAGCCATAGCTTCTGGCAGTACCGAAATCATCGAAATCACCATAGGGAAAGCCTTTTGCAATCGGAGAAAAAGCCTTGAGTCCGTAGTGCTTTTCGTATTTTTTACTGCCGGGTTCGGTTTCAAGTTCATATTCTCCGACATATCCGCCTAAGACAGCCGTATATGCTTCTAAAAAATAGTCGTAGTTTTTCAGATCCTTTGTGAGCTTTTTCATGGTAGTGGAGCGGTTGGACAGATCTGTAGCAGTCTGTGTGATAAAGCGGGCAGATTCGTTAGAAAAAGTGCCGCCGTTTTTTGTGGCAGTATAGGCGAGCAGTTCGATCCAGTTGAGAGGAATGTCAGTATCGTGACTTTCGACATCCAGATCATAGGCAACGCACAGAGCTTCGTAGGGAACGGTGAAATTCACCCATTTGATGAAATCCTTGTCTTTCTTTTTGTCGCGTTTTCCCTCCGAAGCAGAAGAAGACTTAGAAACAGAGGCGGATGTAGATGCCGACTGTGTATATTTTAATCCGGCAAACAGGCTGCATACCATAAGCAGACTGAAGAGTTCTAAAGTAATGACAGAAGTTTGTTTTTGTGGTTTTTTCATGGCGTTGTCCTTAAATAAATTCATAACAGTATATGATAAAAGATACGAAAATAGGAGTAAAAGGAATGGAAGTGTGGAAAAAGAGTCCACTGTTTCACGGAATGACCGAACAGAAAATAGAAGAAATTCTGATGCAGGAGCAGTGCAGAAGGAAAAAATACGAAAAAGGGACATTTGTCTTTTTAGAGGGGGACGTACCTAAGAGTCTGTTTCTTCTGATACAGGGCAAGGTTACGATCTCGCAAAGCACCATGTCCGGCAGACGGATCCTTTTGACGGATATCACACGTTCCGGAGATCTGTTTGGGGAAGTCTATTTATTTATCGGAAAAGAAGCCTACGATATGGATGCACAGGCAGTCGAAGATTCAGAGGTGCTTGAGATCGCGGGCGAGATCCCAAGAGTGCTCTGGCAGAATATGTTAGAGATTTTTGCAAAAAAGGCATATCTGATGAATCAGAAGGTAAAGGTCTTAGGCTGTGCCAGTATCCGTGAAAAGATCGTGCGTTATCTGTTTGAAAGAAAAAATACCGACGGAACGATCCGTGGAAATCTGGTGCGTGAAGAGATGGCAGAATATATGAATGTGACCAGGCCATCTCTGTCGCGGGAACTCGGAAGTATGCAAAAAGAAGGAATCCTTGAGATACAGGGAAGAGATATTAGGATCGCAGACTGGGAAAAATTTGAAATGTATTTATAAAAATCCGTAACATATGTTACGGATTTTTTTGTTGTATCGTGCTATGATAATCGCACAGAAACAAAAAAACAGTTTATCAAATATAAAGGAGTTACAGATATGGTAAGAAGAATTGTAGAAATTAACGAAGAACTTTGTAATGGATGTGGTGCCTGTGCATCCGCATGTCATGAGGGTGCGATCGCAATGATCGATGGAAAAGCAAGACTGATCAAGGACGATTACTGTGATGGTTTAGGAGACTGCCTTCCTGCCTGTCCGACCAATGCGATCTCCATTATCGAGCGTGAGGCAGAAGCTTATGATGAGGCAGCCGTAAAAGCAAGAATGGAAGAGAGAAAAAAAGCAGAACACAACCATTCTCATTCCCATGCACATGGTCATGAAGGACATGTATGTCCGGGCGGTGCGGCAAAAACGTTCCACAGAGCAGAGCATGAGAGCAGCACATCCGTGGCACCGCAGAAGGCAGAGAGCCGTCTTGCGCAGTGGCCGGTCCAGATTAAGTTAGTTCCGATCCATGCACCGTATTTTGACGGAGCAAACCTTTTGATCTCAGCAGACTGTGCGGCATATGCCTATGCATCCTTCCATGAGGATTATATGAAAAATCATGTGACACTGATGGGATGTCCGAAATTAGATGATGTAGATTATTCCGAAAAACTGACAGAGATCCTTAAGAACAATAACATTAAGAGCGTAAAGATCGTCCGCATGGAAGTGCCATGCTGCGGCGGTATTGAACACGCAGCAGTTACAGCACTGAAAAACAGCGGAAAGATGATCCCGTGGCAGGTAGTGACACTGACCTGTGATGGAAGAGTCAAAGAGGACTAGTCCAAAAGCAGAGCGTGTCGTTACACTAGCATATAAACATTTCTAAGACAAAGACTACCACACAGGCAATGACAGCCACCTGAAAAAGGCTGCCACCAAACCAGGCGATCAGGATAGCGGCAATAAAAGCAGCCAATGCGGAAGCAGTACTGCCTGTCGCATCCAGTATCGCAGGGAAAGTCATCACAGCAAGGGTTACATAGGGAACATAATATAAGAAAGAACGGATAAAACGGTTCTTAATTTCCTTGCGGATCAAAGTCAGTGGCAGAACACGGATCAGATAGGTCACAATTCCCATAACTAAAATATAGATATAAACATTATGCTGCATGTTCATCGTCCTCCTTTATCGGAAACAGGATAGCGGCAAGAGCAGAAATGGCAACCGTCAGGATGATCGTACGGATGCCGGAGCTGATACCGGAAATGACAGGCAGATTGGCAAAAGCAAAGCTGGCTGCCATAGATACTGCGACCACGCCTGCCACAATTTTACTTTTTCTTGCAGGTGGGATAATGATGGCGATGAACATACCATATAGTCCGACGCTTAAGGCACTTACCACATTTGCAGGGAGGATATTTCCCATCAATACGCCAAGGTAGGTACCGACAGACCATCCCGGAACAGCGATGGCAATGGCACCAAATGTATAATAAGGGTTCAAACGTCCCGGAACGGAGATCGAGATTCCAAAAATCTCATCCGTTACATCATAACCGATCAAAAGCCGCTGCCACAGCGGAGTGTCCGGTGAAAGTTTCTGGCTGAGAGCACATGACATCAGCAGATATCTGGCATTTGCCACAAATTCCATAATGGCAATTTCAAGATATCCGGCCCCTGCGGCGATCAGTGTAAAGCCTGCGAATTCTCCGGCAGAAGCATTTAAAGTAAAGCTGGCGAGCATTGCCTGTAATGCGGTAAGCCCGGCGTTTTTTGCAGTGATCCCAAGTGTAAAAGACACGGCGAAATAGCCAAGTGCAATTGGAATCCCGTCTTTGAGACCTTTTTGAAACCAGGTCCGGTTATCTAAGGACATGAAAAATCCCTCCTAATGACAAAATTTTCATATCTATTTTAGTAAACTTTCGGTCATTCGTCTAGGGGAAAGTGTCAGAATTACAGGAAATGTCAGAATCCCTTGAAATCCCTTGCCTAATTCTCTGATTGTGGTAAAATGACATTATAAAATTGGTATAAACAGCGCGAAACGATAAAAATAAAAAAACTATTGATGAAAGAGGTCTAAATGGACAACAAAGAGAGACTAAGGAAATGGCTCTGGCTTGGGTTAGACGAGACAACTGCAAAGAAATATCAGAGAAAAATTTCTGCAGAAAATGTCAGGATCGTCCGTAACGAAAGTGTTGCGATAGCCGGGATCGGAGCATTGTATACAATCTGTATGTTGGCGTTATCCCGCGTATATGGAAAAAGTGTGATCTGCATTATCGGAGCAATATTGATGTTTTGCATTTTTCTCTATACACAGAACTTAGTGAAAAAGCAGGATGAAATATCGAAGAAAGAGGCACGCATCAGTATCAGCAGTTTTATGATCTGTGCTTATGTAGTATCGATCTATGTAGGTACGTTTGGTTCCGGAAATGAGCTGGCAGTTACGATCGTCAGCCTGTTTGTATTTTTGCCAACGAACTTTGATCTTCTGCCAATCTATAATCTGTATGTGACCATCATTGCTTTAGCGGTGTTCTTTGTCAGCAGTTATATCAGCAAGACACCGGACAAATTTGCTTATGATGTGATGGATGGGATCTTAGCAGCGGTCATCGGCAATTTTGCGGCATTTGAACGTGCAAAGATCAAGTGGGAGAGCGTAAAAGTACATGAGCAGTTAGAAGAGGAACGCGACGTAGATATGCTGACGGGGATCTGGAACCGCCGCGCATTTGAACGTGAGGTCGATTATCTGATAAATTCCGGTACGATCAAAAACATGGTCGTCATTATGGTGGACTTAGACAAGTTCAAACGTATTAATGATGGATATGGACATGAAACCGGTGATGCCTACTTAAAGCATTTTTGTAACCTGATCAGTGAATATACGGAAAAGAACACGATCGTAGGAAGACGTTCGGGAGATGAGTTCTTTATCTTCAGCTATAACTTCCGGGAATTATCACAGGTGGAACACAATGTTGCAGCTTTCTATGAGAAGTTAGCAAAGAATCCGATCCTGCTGCCGGATGGAACAGAGAAGGTCATTGGAGTATCTTCCGGTGTAGTGTGGACCGTGGATATGAATCATGATTGGCGGGAAATCCTCTGTGCCGCAGATGAATCGCTGTATTATGTAAAAGAGCATGGAAGAAACAGCTATACGATACAGGAATATATTCCAAAGTGACAGCAGGCAATGTAGCAGTAAAACATAAAAAAGGATGCCTTAGTATGGAAGATGACTAAGACATCCTTTTTACGTTGTGCATGTGTTGGGGCACATGCTTGGTTTGGAGAAATAGAAGTATGAAATTAATCATACATCGATATATTATATTTACATTTACGGTAAAGTTTCCATACGATAAGAACCGGTATACTTAGGAGCATTAAAACACACGGAACCCCGCCAACAATTGCCATAAATATAAAAATCAAGGTATTAAGCATTTTGAGTATGCCTCCTTTCATCTTCCCTACTATAGCAGAGAAAATGCAAAATAAGTAAAAAGTAAAGGATTCCTTAACACAATTTTGTCACATGTTCAGATAACGTTAAGATTTTAACAAAAGGACTTGCTCAACTGATTTTTCCATATTACATTACAGGCATAACAGGAAGGGGTGTGCCGGAATATGGATATTGTAGGAATCATTGGAATCATTATTGTGGCAGCGGGAATGATCTATGCCACCTATGACTCTTATTTTTAAAATGAAGATATTGGGTAATACAAAGAAAGATGTACAAAGATAAAGGCTGTACATATGGAAACAGAATGAAGAAGATGAAAGAGGATGAGCGGAATACTATTCCGACTCATCCTCTTTCATTCTGTATCCAACGCCAAGTTCCGTAAAGATATAGGTTGGCTCGGCAGGATTGGTCTCTAATTTTCTGCGGATATTTGCCATGTTTACACGCAGGATCTTGTTGTCCGTATCGGTATATGGTCCCCAGACATCCGACATGATCGAAGAATAGGTGACCACTTTGCCGGAGTTTTTCGCAAGGCAGGCAACAATCTTATATTCGATCGGTGTCAGGTGGATCTCCTGTTCATGCAGCAGGATCAGGCGTTTAGAAAAATCAATCGTCAGATCTTTTGCATGATAAGGCTTGATAAACATCGGAGAATCCGTATTCATCTTATTGCTGTGACGTAGGGAGGTACGGATCCTTGCAAGCAGTTCGGAAGTACCAAAAGGTTTGGTGATATAGTCATCTGCACCAAGATCCAGTGCAAGCACCTTTTCCCGTTCAGAGGTTCTTGCGGAAATAACGATGATCGGGCAGCTCGACCACTCTCTGACTTTCTTAATGATATCTACACCGTCAATGTCAGGAAGTCCCAGATCTAAAAGGATGATATCCGGACATTGGGAAGAGATGATCTCGAGTCCTGCTTTGCCGGTATTCGCAGAGAGGACTTTATAATCATGGCTGGTTAAAATCTTACGCATAAAGTTCAAAATATGTGTTTCATCTTCAATAATTA
>OLRI01002364.1_pt1 | contig 13318 bp, 16 predicted proteins | sample 1672871 | NCBI WGS metagenome assembly OLRI01 (sample SAMEA3136732, study PRJEB25190) | human gut metagenome
CTCAATCCTCGGGATTAGATCACTTATCTGGATATCCAGATAAGTGATCTGTGGCAGTCAGGGTATAGGCGATGTCCTGCTGGTATCCGATGCCGTTCCCGCCGTTCTGTGGCTGGCGGTCTATGGCATTTCCCGTAATGCAGATCACAGGTTCCTGCTCCACCAGCGGTACATTATTGCCGCCCGTCCCATAGCGGGTCGACATGGTTGGCGCTACCTCCTCCATCTGTCGGTAGCGGCTGTCAATACCGTGGTTTTCATACACCAACGGCTGATGGCCGTGCTCCTGCGCCCGCAGTGTACCCGTCATATTCTCAGAAATTTCCATGACCTGACCACCCTGATCGTTGATGCACAGCACAGATGGCATACTGTTGCCGCTGGCGCCTGCCTTCAGTGTTGGGGCAACACTTTCGTGGTATCCGATGCTCCCGGCACTGGCTCCGGCACCTGCAGAAAAACCGGCGACAAATGTCTGCTGTTTTATTCCCGGCTGTGCATTTAGAGCACCCGCCACATCATGTAAGTCACGAACCTCATCTCTTTGGTTGGCCGCAAAGGCTATAACGCCATTCCTGCCGGTGGACATCCCACAGTTCACGCCCAAGGTCGCTGCCACATCGCCGGTCAAGTCTCCGTTGTAGCCGTCAAAGCCCTCGTCCCGCTGGTTGATGTGATAGGCATCTATATCTGTGATCTGGCCGTCCGGGAGCACAAGACCCGCCTGGATCTTCAGCGCCCGTTCCAGCTTCTTTGGCAGCGCTTTGCCCCGTTCAAACGCCCGGCGCAGTATCCCCAAACAAGCCCTCGGCGTCAAATAATACTTTGTCGGCGGTGCGCCCTGCAAAATCCGCGATAAGGAAGATTCTCTTGCGCCTCTGGGGGACACCCCAGTATTGAGCGTCCAGGCACCGCCAGCATAGGGAGAAATCAGTTCCCAGTAGGATTCGCCCAGCAGGTTGCCATGCCCAGGGGTAAGGTCCAGGGACATGAACGGTACCGCACTTAATTCGGACGATCTCTTCCAGGACGATGCGGAAGTCCTCGCCCTTCCGCTCTCCGCTGGAGAATGCTCCCGGCACATTTTCCCATACCATAAATCGGGGCCGAATATGGATACCTGCCCGGCCTCGTGATCTGTCTGCATTTCGCATCTCCTTTACCAGCCTGACCTGCTCCATAAAAAGGCCAGAGCGGGCGCCAGATAATCCGGCTCTCGCTCCAGCCACGGACAAGTCCTGACACGGGCTGCCGCCGCAGATGATATCCACCGGCGGCAGCATGGCCCCATCCAGCTTCGTAATATCTCCATAATGCAGCATCCCCGGCAGCCGCTGCTGCGTGACTCGAATGGGAAACGGCTCGATCTCGCTGACCCATAGGGGGATGACACCGTTGTGTATAGCCGCCAGCGGAAAGCCGCCAATGCCGTCAAACAGGCTGCCCATAGTAATGCACCTCATTTGGCCGCCACCGTCCGGGCAATATTGACGGCGCTCTGAGCTGTGTAAACCGCCGAGGTAAGATTGGCCTTCGTGGTGGTGTCCAGCCCAAAGGCCCCGGCGATGCGGGGAATTTCCCCGGCAGAGAGCATGAGCCCCAAGCCCAGTAGGGCGTGATCTTTGAACACCATCAGCCCGGCCACAAGGATGGTGGCCTGCAAAAACGCCGTGAGGCACAGGCCGATGACCTGCTTGCACCACTGGACGAATCCGTCTCCATACCCCCTGGGCACGGAGAACATATACAGGCTCCCCACGGCAATCTGGATCAGCAAAATACCGCCGCGCTTCAGATTGCTGAAAAACACCTTAATGACCGCATAGGCCATGAGGATAAGACAGAAAAGAACCATAAGCCCGCTGGTCTCCCGCCCAAAGCCCCGCAGGGGATAGGTGGACTCCGTTAGGCTTTCCAGGTTTTCAAGATCTGCCAGCGCCGCCTTTGCCGCATCCCCGATGCTGGTGGACCCGAAGCCGGTGATGCCCGCCGTCAAGGTGCCCTGCAAGGAAATTGCCAAAGAATAGAGCCGCACCGGCACCTGGGTAAAAAGAGAGACGGCCAGAAAGCCCTTGAGGACATTCAGCGCCGTCTCTTTCACATTGCCCCGCCCAGCGGAATACTCGATGCCGCATTCAAACACAGCCACCACCAGCCCCGTGGCAAACAGGGCCCAGCCCAAATAGGAGAAAAACAGCACCACGCTCTGCACCCAGTTCATCTCGAAGAGCTCTGCGCCCATGCTGCCCATCTCGGAAAAGAAATTTCCGAGAAAACCCACCACCTGACTGTAAAACCAGTCCACGATCTGCCCCAGTATTTTGTCCGCTACAAAGTCCCAGATAAACAATTCATCACCTCCTGAACATGCAAAAACCGTCCCGCCAACCAACAGTGCAATTTCCCACTCATACCCCGATAATAGTCCAAATATACAGCGGCGCCGTCAGCGTAAAGACCAGGCATGCAAACAGAATGGCCGGAGCCGTCCATTCAAATTGCCCTGTTTTCCGATAGTCAAAATACGCCGTCCCCAGCTTCACGAAAAAGAAAATAGCCAGAATCATGTCGATGGCGGGGAATACCACCTTGTTGACCACCGACTTGATCTGCCCGGACGCTGCCGTCCAGGTGCTCTCCACCGCGCCCGCCACATCGCCGCTGCCTGCGGCAAAAACCACTACAGACAGCAGGCAGCACAGCAACGCCGTAATGCTTAGAATGAACATGATACGCTTTGCAGTTTTCATTTTGCGTCCTCCTTTACATTGTCATTTCATGTATCCCACGCCGCAGATCGCCCAATTTCTCTGCTGCCCAATCGGGGATACACTCGTCACGAATAATGCCTACGAACTCGGAGCGGTTCCACCTCGTGGTCTCGCCGTCTCCCAAACAGGTGCAGAGTACCGAGCGACCACGGGCGTGGGGTTGACAGCCAAAGCCGCTCAGCGCCAGCCACAGCTGATTTTCCGGCTGCCAGCAGGATTCCCGCAGCGTGTCTGGCGACAGGATCAGCACCCTGCCGGTGAAGTCCTGCTCCCCGGAATTGGGTTCACAGTGTTCTGCGCCGAACAGGTGCAGCTTTGCCAGCTCTGCCCGGTATTCGCTGACGAATCCGTCCAACACGGCGGGGTGGCTATTTATGAGGAAGGTATGCCGGTGTCCTCCATCTTCGGGGATAAAGATGGTTCGGCTCCACTTCTTATTGGTCTCATGGTAGCGGCCGTCATAGGACTGCTCCTGCAAGGTGTTGGCCAGCACAAAGCCCACCCGCTTGTAGCCATACTGGTCGATAACGCTTTTGGCGCAGTCGGTCCAAAGATGCATCCCGTCAAAGCCCTTGCGGATGGCCAGCTCTATGGCCCCGGCGCAGGCACAGTTGGTGCGGAAATTGGCACGCCACAGCTCCAACTCGCCCCGCTCCCGAGCCTCTTTGGCCGTGTAGGGGTACATCGTCTCACTCGGCAGCATAGACAATGTCTCCTTCCTCCAAAAGCTGCGCCAGTGCAGACGGGCAGCATCCACTCAGCATGAGCAGGGGACGAATGTTCTCCGGTACCTGCGGCACATCGTCCATGTCCCTTTCGCAGTCGCCTGCGCAGGGCATCCTGCATGCCTCCTGCAGCACACCCAGCAGTTCTACGGAAGCCTGAGACAAGCCATCCAGTGCGTGCAGCAGCTGCTCTGCCGTCATTTCCTGCGGCATGAGCAGGATGTGGTCCTGTCCCAGCCACGCAGACAGGGAGATACCCGCCAAGCCCAGTTCCTCCAGCGCACCGTTTGGAATGAGCAGGCCGTTCTTTTCAAATTTCATTTCATTGTTCATGCGAAGATCCTCCTATACTTTTAAAGGCCGCTGCGGTGTATGCACCAGCCTGCACGATTTGCCCCGGCTGTCATAGTCGCCGAAGAAGGACATCTGCGGCGCAAAGGTGCGGGGATCGTAGTTGGTCATGATGTACTCACGGTACTTGTTGTTTTTCTTCTTGGACTGGCTGTTGGGGCGCTCCACCTCGTAAATGAAGAAATCATCGTACAGCTCCCGGATGTATGGGCAGTTGTTATAGGACACCATAGCGAAGCCCGTATGCTTTACCAGTACATCGTGGAGCCGCTGGTGGTCGCTGCGTGGAAACTCCACCGTATAGCATTCCGCCTCATAGTAGGGTGGGTCACAGTAGACCACGGTCTGCGGGTCGTTGCGGGCAGTGATAATGCTCTCGAAATCCTTATTTTCCAGTACCGCATCCTTCAGCCGATGGGAGCACTCCCACAGATCCCGGAAAAACCGCCGTATATCGCAGGAGCCTACGCCATAGCTGTCTCCGCTGCCATTGTAGCTGTAGCGCTGCAGCTTATAAAACGCCGCGGCACGGCGCACATTGCCTAAACTGCCACGCTCCAAAAGCAGCTGCCGCACGACCTCCGCCTGGGGTGGTTCAAAAAACACCTCCGTCAGATCCAACTGCCGTTCCATGTACTCCATGGTGAAGTCCTCGCCCTGCAGCTGACGCTGCAATACATCAAATTCATCGTGGGCGTTGATAGGGAGAAAGCCCAGCTCCCTGACCAGCTCCAGCGGACGCTCCTTGGCGCAGAAGAGCAGGTTATATAAATCGTGGTTCAGGTCGTTGTAGATCTGCAGACACCCGCTGGGGACGGAAGTATTCATGGTGATAATGCCGCTGCCGCCAAACACATCCACCAGTGTCTTGTAGTGGGTAGGCAGCAGCATTTGGATGGCCCACATGAGCTGGGCCTTGCCGCCTACCCACGGCATGAGCTTCGTCATCTGCCTACTCACCGAATTTCTCCAGCGCCCGCTCCAGTCCGGAGATGGCGGCGTCTAACCCGCTGCGCATTTTCTCAAGGCTTCGGATGGTGGCATAGACCTCTGCCGCCGTCTCCGCATAGTAATACCCCCGCTGATCTGCTGCGATCGGCACAGTACCTCGCCGCAGGCGGTTGATGTGCCTGCGAAGCTCGTTTCCGCTGATGCCCAGCGCCCGCTCCAATTCCCGGCTGCTGACCACATTCTTCTGCCCCTTGCATCCGTTCTCCAGATACCGGGAGATGGTCTCCTTCGTCATTCTTGCGCTCCTTTCCGGGTACCGCTCACCGAAAAGGGCACAAAAAGTGGGACCGCTGTCCCTTTTCGGAAAGCGGCCCCATTGTTGACTTAGTTTACTGCATGGTCATATCCATGCCCTGCTGCGGCAGATGTATAGGCTGTCCATCCGGACGATGGACATAGCCGTAGTCGCTGAGGATGCCCCTATCTCTGTACATCAGGTCTGCGCCGTAGGCGGTGAGATTCAAATTTCGGATGAGCAGGTCAAGCTCTGGCCCATCTGCCATAAGGGCGAGTTCCTCCCGTGCCCGATTTTCCAACGAGTGGATACTTGGCTCGAAGGCGTATTCACTCAGGTGCTCTGCCAGCGCCATGGCATCCTCCAGCTTGTAAATATCCAGCTGACTGGCCACTGCCTTGAACGCCGCCAGTTCCCCATTTGCATCCAGCATTTCGAGACACTGCGCAAATTGATTGACCTGCTCCATGCTGGTGTGAGCTATATCTACGAAGGCCCACATCTCCGGCATGGCGGTGTCGCATTCCTCCAGCTGCACCTCCTGCCAGCTATCCACCTCCAGACAGTCCAGCACGGCGTCCAACTCCGCCTGCTTTGCGGGCAGGTACAACTTTACGGCACGGACATCACTGACACAGAGGAAATGGATCATATACGGCGGCTTTCGTGGCGGCCTGCCCAAGTTGGGCGGAGCCTGCCGCAGCTCGGCTTCCCGTACTACATAGCCGTTCGGGGTCATAGCGCCGTGTTCGTCCCGGCGCATTTTTTCACCGATCTTGGCATAGTCCAACAGCTCCAGCACACTATCCGGTACTTGTTCCAGTTCCGGCAGGAACTCGTTCTCCACATAGAACCGGCCCAGTGCCGCATCATCCCGGACCTCCGCCACCACATGACAGCCATCCACACTGTACGCCAGATCCAGCAATCGCTGGAGGGTCAGTTCGTCGCCATTGGTTTGGCACAGCTTGTCGACCTCCATCTGCACCAGTCCCTCAAAAGCGATGTCCTCTACATGGTCGAATGTACTCAGCTGCTCCGCCAGTGCATTGAACTGATACAGGTCGCTGTCATCAAGGAGCGGTGCAAGAAATCCGTACCGGCCAATGTCCTCCACCTGCCAATAGGGTTCCCGCCCATCCTCCAGCCGCAGCTTATCCAGTGCATCTATCAGTTCCCACGGCGTAGCGGGCAGATCCAGCTCTGCGTGATTACTGCAATCCGGATTGCCCATATATATGGAAAATACCTTTTTACCCAAGCTCCATACCTCCTCTCCGCTGCACGATGTCCACGCAGTGATCCGGGTCTGCGCCGGGGACATCCCAGCCGCACATACTGCCGATCTTCATAGCTTCCTCCTGAGCGGGCGTCACCCCCAGCTTCCGGTTCTGCTCGTCCGCAATGCGGCGGTTCTCCTGTGCGTCCGGCGTAGACCAGTCGCTGGGATAGTACCCGATCTCCCCACGCTTCACGCAGATGAGCTGCCCCGTACCCGGCAGCAGGGTAAAGCACAGCTGAGGCAGCTTGTCCCGGTAAGGCTCGAACCGCTCCTGTTCCGTCCGGATGCTCCAGTCTTCATCCTGCCACAGGTGGACATACAGTTCCCGGCCACCGTCCAGTGCGATCTCCCGCTGCTCGAAGCCTTCGCCCCAGCCATCCGAGGCTTGGCCGGAGATGTACTTCTTCAGCGCAGCCAGCTCTTCAGCCGACAGTTCGCCGCTGATCTGACACTCCGCCACGCCCCACAGCCTGCCGTGCCGCTGCTCCACATCGAAGACAACGGAATGTACCTTGTCGTTGACGCTGTCCGGTTTTCTGTACCAGTACATGATGCCTCTGACCTGTTCCTCCTGCATGCGGTTTTTGAATAAGGCGCTGCGGATCTTGTCCTCATACGATGCCAATTCGCCGCCGGTGAGCCGTTCCGCCTCCTCCGGCATATCGCCCCACTCATCCGGCTCGTAGAGCTCGGCAGTCAGCGGCATATACAACTTCAGCACGCTGCGTTCGGGCGGCAGGACAGTGAAGCTGTCCTCGCCGGGGATAAGGGCCAGCGTCCGCCCGTTGTCCCATTTCATCTGAAATTGCCCGGCGTCATCTACGCACACAAGCGTACCCTCTGTGCCGGGTGCTACCGGCGCATAGGGGTCCTCCATGGAAACCAGCCGAATGCGGGTGCCGGGCGGGTATTTTTCCCGCAGGAATTTTACCATTTTCTCGGATGTAAACATTTTTAGATCCCTCCTATTTTCTGTGTGTATTCAGATAGCGTATATGGATCATCCTCACTGAAGAAATCCAGCAAAATATCATCCGCCGCCTTGCAGACGGTAGGGTCGTCTGTCAGGACTTCGTAGCGAAACCCGGTGGTATCCCGATAGGGCAGTTCCTCCCGGATACAATCCAGAAACGACTCTGCATCGTAATAGAGGATGTCATCGTCCCCGACAAATGTGGCCTTGCCAATAGGCTCCATAATGCATCACTTCCTTCTTTCGCAATACACCACCAGCCGTTGCCGTCCTCCGCTGGCGTAGGGATGGCAGGTGATGAGCGTCAGCAGGTCACGCCCCGGCTGGATTTTGATTTTGTCCACCTGGTCCGGCTGGATGATCTTCATGTCAACCACGGCATAGGTGAGTGTTTCCCATAGATTCGTAATCGTTACCATATCGCCCGCCTGCAAGCGGTCTATGTGCCGAAAATAATCTGCGCCATGCCACCCTCTATGCCCGGCAATGACGCAGTTGGTACTCATGCCGCCAATGGGCGCCGAGGTGTTCCCAAGCACCGCCGCCCCTGCGTCCAAATGTGCGCCGGACGCGCCCAAGTAGACCGGCATGACCAGCTCCAGCGTGGGTATCTCCAATACACCTATGATCTCGTCCTCCACGCCGTAGTCTCTCAGCAATACAGCAGGCTCCTCACAGGCCAAAGCATCGGCCAGTCCCGCCTGCCGCTCTGAATAAATACGCTGGTTATATCCCTGCAAGTCCGCCAGCAACTCGGGGTATGGCTGTCTCGCTTCCTCCAAAAAGCCCTGTGCCGCCGCGCTCATGTCCGCTTGCAGCCTATGCCCGGAAACCACCGGCCACAGCAGAATACAAAGCCCCACCACGGCCAGCACCACCGCCAACAAAACAGATTTTTTATCCACGGTGTTTCCTCCTTGCAAAGAAACAGATCCCGCCAGCCGCAGCCAACACACCAAGGCCAATGCCCAAGCCCGTGAGATAGTGCTGCGTCCACGAAGACGCAGCCTTCGGAGTTTTTCCATTTTCTACCACCAGCTCCGGCACATACGGCACCCGATGTCCCCGCACCAGCAGCCGGTGGGTGTTCATCCCAAAGGGCATACAAGTGATTAAAGTTACATAGTCCTTGTCCTCCTCGATTTGCAGCAGCGATGTGTCCGAAGGCAGTACCGCGGCGATCTGGTCCACCTCGTAGGCCAGCACCTCACCCAGCACATGGATGTAAAAAGTGTCGCCCTCCGCAAGCTGGTCAATATCCGAAAACAGCTTCGCCGAAGCCATCCCGCTGTGAGCCGACAGCACCGCATGGGTACCCGCCCCGCCCACAGGCAACGAAGTGCCCATCACATGTCCCACGGCCCGCTCCAGTGTTTCCGCTCCCATGCCGTGCCGCACCGGGAGATACACGCCGATCTTCGGGATGTCGATAGTACACATGGCTGCGCCCACGGTGAGCTGCTCCGCATAGGCCAAGGGAGGGACAGAAGCCCCTCCCGTACTGACCGCCGCCTCGCCTCGCAGCATGGCGTTATACATCTCCGCCGCCCGACGCTGCTCGGCCAGCTCCGTATCGTCGGTGCCCGCAATAGCGGCGGTGTACACCGCCTCCACATCCGAGTGATACTTTTTACTTACCAGTTCACCCATAAGTGGGTAGAGCAGTAGCCCCAGCGCAATGACTCCGCAGGCTACCGCCAGCAGTCGCCACTTCACTGGTCGTTCCTATTGTGCTTCCGCCCCCGGATCACAATAAACGCCGCCACGCCCAGCAGCATACAGCCGCCCACGGTGAACATCCAAGTGCCGTAGCCGCCTGTCTTGGGCAGGTCAAAGCCGGGATTATTGATGACCATCAGGGGCACGATGGCATTGCCGCTCTCCATGTTCGCAGGTTCGCCGTTGACGGTACCGCTGGCAGTCAGGAGCTTTGCGCCGCAGGTCTCGCAGGCATTCTCACTCTCTGCGGCAGCAATGACGATCTCCACGCCGTCCTTCAGCAGCACATAGCCCTTGTCGGTGGCGATCTCTGTCAGCGTATAGGTGTCGTCCTCCAGACCGTTCACGATGATATGACCGCTGTCATTCGGAACAAGAGTGGTTGCATCGGCCTTCTTGTCGGTAAAGCCCTTGACGTAGTACATGCCATTCCTCTGCTCGGCAATGATATACACATCGTCTGTGTCGTTGTGCAGCAAGAAGCTGACATTCGTCAGGTCGCCCTTGCCGTCCGAAAACTGCTTCAGCACATCCACGCCGTAGGTGTAAAGATGGCAGCAGTCCTGGAGCGTATCATAGTAGCTGGTGTTGGTGCGCTTCCAAGTCAGCACCACCTCGTTGGGGTTGTCGGTATCGCCCAGCTTTGCGTCGGCGGTGAGAGTGGCCGCATAGGTGATCCGCATGGTGCAGTCGCTGTAACCACGCTTCACGCTGTCCGTGTAGACACTCTCGGACTCGTTGATGTCCGCCAGCCCGGCCTCGGTCATACCAATGCTCATGGTGTTGGCAGCGTCATCATAGCTAACGGCGAACTTGCCGGAATCCTCGTCCCAAGTGGTGATTTTATCTGTGCACTCGGCATCCCGGAAGAACTCGATGACCACATCATTCTTGTTGTAGCAGATCCCCTTACTCAGCGTGTCCACAAAAGTATAAGTCGTGAGGCTGGTAGCCTTGGAGGTAATGGTGGGCAGTGTGCTGATGATCTGATAGTCCACCACATCGCCCACAGAGGCGGTGGCGGTGTGTGCATAGCCATCCGCAATGTCGGTCAGGCTGCCGGTATTCTTGCCGGTGCTGTTCTTGTCCTCCCGGACGGTCTTTTCAAGGTCCGGGCTACCGGTCTGGTTCTTGGGGTACACGGTCACATCATAGTTCCAGCCTTTGCCGTCGATGGTGGTCATAGGCAGAGAGACAAAGAACGGATTGCAAGTGCTGGTGACATTCTCCGGTACACGGGTCTCCACCACCAGATAGAGCCCCTGCTCCAGTCCGCTGACCTTGCTGTGTCCGTTTTCATCCGTCTCGGGCATGGCCTTGCCGCCATTTCGGGCAGCAGCTTCCAGCGCATTTTTGACGGTGGTGGCGTTGGCGGTCAGTGCATCGCTCATGGCCTTGTTCAGCTTGTCGGCGGTATAGTAGCGGGTGCCGTTTTCGCTCTTGTGTGCATCTGCGGCGGTCAGGCCGATGGCCTGGAGCACGGTACCCTCGGCAAAGCCGTACAGCACACCTACCTGACGCTGCCCGTCCACCAGTTCATTGTTCATGGCGATGTCAGCTACCCGCAGATAGGTGAACTCCACGCCCTGAATAGCGTACTGCGCCAGCTTGTCGGTAACGGCATCGTCCTGCACACCGGTGCTGACATAGGACGCCGTATTCCACGCCCCGTCCTCGCTGGCCGCCGTGATGTCGTACTTATAAAGGGAAAGGGACGCTTTCCGTCCGGAGTCAATGGTCGGCGCTGCGAACGCTGTGCTGATAAGCCCCAAGGCCATGACCATGGCCAGAAGCAGCGCCCAAAGTCGTTTCGTTTTCTTCATGGTTCAGTTCTCCTTTTTCGTCGTGGATTTTTTGCAAAAATAAACACCCATGCAGAGCATGAGTGCTGCAAACAGAATATAAATCGTGAAGCCTGTACCGCCCGTAAAGGGCAGTGCAAAGCCCGCATTGTTGCAGGCGGTAATGGTGATATCATGGCTGCCTGCGTCCAGCGTTCCCACGAACAGCGGCTCCGTCAGCAGCGTCATTCCCTCCGCCGTCTGCACCTCTGTCACCCGGTAGTAGGTGCTGCCGTCTGCTGTCAGGTTTTCCCAGCAAACCGCCCCGTCCGCACCTGTTTCCGCCGCGCTCACCTCCTGCCAGTTCACCTGATCCGCAGAGGATTCCAGCAGAAACCGGATCCCGGACAGAGGATCACCCTCGGCATCCACCTTCTTCACCGTGATCCTGCCGGGGATGTCAGCAGTCTTGATTTTCAGGTAAGCCGTTACCGGGTCACGGACGCTGGCAGAGTAGGTAACCACATCCTGAATACCGGTAGGTTCGCCCCACACGCCATCGCCCCATACCACCATACCGGCGCTGGTGGTGCCCTCTTTGGCGGCGGTAATGGTAACGGCATCCGAGATAGGCTTTTCCGCTGAGATGGTCAGCACATCTCCGCTCTTGCTGAAAGTCAGGTTGGCGTCCTCACAGCTGAAACTATACTTTCCCAGCATCCCGTTGGTGTCGGTGATGCTGCCGGTAAACTTGCTGCCGTCCCAAGTCAGTTCCAGCGTCTCTGCATTGGTGGCAGTAGATGCGCAGAAGCTGGGGCGCCTACTATGGGTCTGCACAGAATCTACAATGGAATCATAGTAGCTGAGGATCTTGCCCCGCAGGGGATGGGTGGCATCCACCCGCTCCAAGGCCTCGTTATAGCCCATAGACTTCACATCAATATGGCGGAAGCTGCTGTCCCGCTCACCGGCCACCACCTCCCAAATGAGGACCTGCGTGGCATAGGCCCAGGCCATCTTCTCCGCTGTACTCTCTACATCTGCCCACCAGCCGCCGCCAATGGTGCCGTGATAACCGTAGCTCATAATGCGGCCGATCTGCCGCTGCACCTCACGGGGCGTAAGGGGATGCCCGTCAGGCAGGCTCAGGTGATCCCACCAGGTATCGTCGTGGTCTGTGATGGAATCGTAGTTTTTCTGCGGTGCGCCGGGTTCGATGCAGTAAGCTACCTCGCCCTGCCAGGAATCCAGACACCGGAACTGCGTGTAGCTGGAAGCCCCTACCCGGTAGCCAAACCGCAAATTCAGTACACCGTGGCCCCAGTTACCGCTGGACTTCAAGGTATCATCTGACAGGGGAAAATTCCAGATATACACCTGTTTGGATGCGGCGAAGGCTGTGGTAGGCAGCAGGCATAGGCACAGCACCAACGCCAGCAGAAAAGCCGTTCCGCACTTGATGATTCGTTTCAAAATAGACCTCCTATTCTCCTAAATTTTTACATAAGAAAAAGGCCCTCCATGAGAGCCTTTTCTCTAATATGGCTGCCGTTATCCGCGACCGATGAACAGTTCGTACTGTCCGTCTCCGATCTGTTCTGCCCAGATCCAGACGGCGGTACAGCCTTCCTGATCCTTATAGTACGCCAGATCATCCCGGATGTAGGCGGCCAGAACATCTTCCGTCTTACTGCTGCACCGAATGGGCGTATCCCATGTGCCGGCCGTCCCCTGATCCAGCACCAGCCCGATGCTCACGGCGCAGTCCTTGGCGTAGGCCAGCCAGTAGTCTATATCAAAGCCTTTCTCCTCCGGCTGGGGAGCTGTCTCGTCCGTCACGGGTTTAGAGGGGGCGGATTCTGTGGGCGGAGCCTCGGGCGGCACAGTCTCGGCAGGCAGCACCTGCACCGGAGGATCTTCCGCTTTGGGTTTTGTTTCTCCGGCAGAGGAAGTGGTTTTCTTTTCTCCCGACGGCTCCGCATCGACAGGGCCGGGGCGTTCTGCCTCATCTTGTGTTACGACCTCCGAAGGGTTTTCGTTTCCATTTTGCGCCGCTGTGGTCCCGGAAGCGGCGGCAGATGCCACTTGCGGCGGATCTCCTTCTGTCGTTTTCGCAGATGCTCCGGCTCCGCCGCAGCCTGCGAGGAGAAGCACGCTCAGCATACCCGCCATGATTTGCAGTTTTTTCATTTTGTACCTCCAGTTTTTATTTTTCTTTTCCGTCCTGTGTTGGTACACAACACATCTACCACAGGATCGCCCACAAGTCAACGGGAATCTGCGCAGCTGCCATAGAAAACGGGAGGCCCTCTGGCACGAGCTCCGTTCCAACTCATGCCATGCCGCCCATTTCCATGCGGGATGCTTCTTCCTGCGCCATGTTCTGACGCTGGACATCCAGATCATAGGCCGTCTGATACCCGTTATAGTCACCAGGGGACGGATTACAGCGCAGGCAGTAGCGGTAATG
>OLRI01002367.1_pt1 | contig 13293 bp, 7 predicted proteins | sample 1672871 | NCBI WGS metagenome assembly OLRI01 (sample SAMEA3136732, study PRJEB25190) | human gut metagenome
ACAAGGACTTGATGGAATACTTAAAATTAGAACAGAAGCGTCTGGAATCCCAGCAGCATGCCAGAGAAATTCGTGAAAAAAGAATCTGGATTGCATTCCAGATGACCATTGCGTTAATTGCCGCAGTCTTAGTTATTTATTTTTTGAAAGACAGTCCGGCAATTCTGATCAGCATCTTATACACAGCCGGTCTTTTGATCGCATTTAACATCTGGAATAAACACAAAGATGGACGCTCACCAAAAGATCAATAATTTAATAAAAAATCCCATCCGGTATTCTTCAACGCAAGAATATCCGGGTGGGATTTTTTTCATCATTAAATATATTTTATTCTTCCTCTGCTACCACTGCAAGTCCCAGTTCATCGAGCTGTTTCTGATCAACTTTTGTTGGAGCCTCTGTCATAAGATCCGAAGCATCTTTTACCTTCGGGAATGCTATCACGTCACGAATGCTATCCTGTTTTGCCATGAGCATAACAAGACGATCCAGTCCATATGCAAGTCCTGCGTGTGGCGGTACTCCATACTTGAATGCTGTCAGGAGGAATCCGAACTGCTCCTGTGCCTGCTCTGGTGTAAATCCAAGCACCTCGAACATCTTGCTCTGGATCTCAGGGTTAAAGATTCGCACACTTCCTCCACCAATCTCATTTCCATTCAGAGTAATATCGTATGCTTTTGCACGGACTCTTCCCGGATCACTGTCGATGTACTGAAGATCTTCTTCCATAGGCATTGTAAATGGATGATGCATTGCCTGGAATCTGTTCTCTTCATCAGACCACTCTAATAATGGGAATTCTGTTACCCAGAGGAAGTTGTACTGGTTCTTATCAAGCAGTCCCATCTTGTCTGCCAGTTCAAGTCTCAGTGCACCTAAAGACGCATATACAATCTTGTTCTTATCTGCCGCAAAAAGCAGTAAATCACCGGCTTCTGCTCCCATCGCCTTGATCAGCGCATCCATCTCTTCTTCCGTCATAAATTTTGCAAAGGAAGATTTTATACTTCCGTCTTCCTGGATCGCAATATAAGCGAGTCCTTTTGCGCCGTAATCTTTCACAAATGCCGTCAGTTTATCAATCTTCTTTCTCGGCATCCCGCCCTGACCTTTCGCGTTGATACCGCGTACACTTCCGCCATTTTCGACTGCTCCGGTAAATACGGAAAAGCCGCAGTTTTTCACGACGTCTGTCACATCTGTAAGTTCCATGCCAAAACGAAGATCGGGCTTATCCGAACCGAAACGATCCATCGCTTCCTGCCATGTCATTCTCTGGATCGGAAGCGGTACATCTACGCCGAGAACTTCTTTAAATACTCTCGCAAGATAACGTTCATTTACATCGATCACTTCATCTACATCGACAAAAGAAAGTTCCATGTCGATCTGTGTAAATTCCGGCTGTCTGTCCGCACGGAGATCTTCGTCACGAAAACATCTTGCAATCTGAATATACCGGTCAAATCCCGAACACATCAAAAGTTGTTTATAAAGCTGCGGCGACTGCGGAAGTCCGTAAAAACTTCCCGGATGCACGCGGCTTGGCACTAAATAATCTCTCGCGCCTTCCGGCGTACTTTTTCCGAGTACCGGCGTCTCTACCTCAAGAAATCCTTCCTCTGAGAAAAACTGTCTTGTCAATGTCATCACTTGACTTTTCATCATCAGATTTCTCTGAAGATCGGCTCTTCTAAGGTCAAGATAGCGATATTTCAAACGAACTTCTTCTTTTGTCTTAGAGTTTTCCTCAATCGGAAACGGCGGTGTCAAAGCCTCTGAAAGAATTCTGAGTTCACTTGGGATAACCTCGATCTCCCCTGTCGCAATCTTATCGTTTACAGCGCCGGAACGCATTGCCACCTCTCCGACGATCGCAACGACATATTCGGAACGAAGTCCTGCTGCCTTCTCGATCAGCGCCGCATCTGTCTTGCCTTCTTCACATACGACCTGAATGATTCCCGAACGATCACGCACATCTACAAACACAAGCCCGCCTTTATTTCTGTTCTTTTGAACCCATCCCATAATGGTCACTTTTTCACCTGCGTTTGCCGCAGATAATTCTCCACATCTGTGAGTTCTCTTAAGTCCCTGCATTGATTCAGCCATTGTACACCTCCGTAATATCTGTATATCCCTGTTCTGCAAGCTGTTCCTTTTGGAACTTCTTGTTTTTCTTCATATTTACTATCATAACCTGTCTGCCTGCTTCCCGCTCTTTGCGCGCTTCTTCAAGCACCTCCAGAAGTTTCTCCTGCGGAAGTTTTTTCTCGATCAGAAACGCTTTTTTCGGTTTGCTCGTCGGCACTTCGTATCCCCGTTCCAACAGCAGCATGACGATCCGCTCAAACCCGATGGAAAATCCAACTGCCGGCGTATCCTGTCCCGTAAATTTTCCGATCATCTTATCATAACGTCCGCCTCCGCCGACGCTTCCGCCGAATTCATCCATGGAAATCTCAAAGATTGTTCCTGTATAATAAGACATTCCCCGCACAAGCGTCGGGTCAAAACTCATCTTAAATTCAGCTTCTTTCTGACTCTCCACACTCGTGATGATCATTTCCAGTGAATCCGCCGCCTCAGGCGCAAGATAGCCTTGTAATTTCTCTTTACAGAGACGGACGCCTTCCACATCATTCGTGATCTCTTCAAAAAGAGCGAGATATTTTTCCACCGATTCTTCCGCATATCCGTTTCCTTTCAGCTCTGCCGCCACGCCGTCCAATCCGATCTTGTCCATCTTATCGAGCGTTATAAACACACTGTCATAATCTTCCTCTTTGAATCCGCTGTATGCAGCCATCGCCTTTAAGAAACGGCGGTCATTAATACGGATCGTAAAGTTTTTAAAATCCAATTTTCCAAGCAGCGCCGTTGTGGCAAGGATCAGTTCGATCTCTGCCAGATTCGACGGTTCTCCGAGAATATCGATATCGCACTGCATGAACTGACGAAAACGTCCTCTCTGCGGACGATCCGCTCTCCACACATTTCCCATCTGAAGTGCCTTAAACGGAGACGGCAGTTCATTCGCATGATTTGCATAGTATCTTGAGAGAGGAACAGTCAGGTCGTAACGAAGTCCTCCGTCCACGAGATCTGCCTCTTCTTTCGCTGTATCAAGTTTTAGCTTCTCCCCTCTTTTTAAAATCTTAAAAATAAGTTTTTCATTATCTCCGCCCTGCTTACTGCATAAGTTCTCGATATGTTCCACACACGGAGTTTCCATAGAGGAAAACCCAAATGTTTTATATGTCTCTTTGATAAGACCGATAACATAATCCCGAACTTCCATTTCCGCCGGCATCATGTCTTTCATGCCTGTAACCGGTTTCTTTTTCAGCGCCATAACCATTCTCCTTTTCGTTCTATCATTTCATCGACCCTGTCGATATATTCCATAATATTTTTCACGTTTTCACAGCGAACCAGATTAATCTCTTTCCCGCTATCTGTCCGGATCGGATCTTTGAGTAATATCTTCGTCGACGCTCCCGCTCCGGCTGCCAGTATCGTCTGTTTTTCTTCCATAATCAGTATATTGTATATTCCGGCTTTGTCAAGTTCTGCATAACCGACATTTTCAAAATTTCCCGCAATATTTTTCTGCCTGTATAAATAATACGGCTGCAGTCCAATCCGCTTGGCACAATCAGCTGCCGACATTATCATCTGCGAAATCTCAGAATGAAGATCCTGTTTTCTTCCCTCCTGTCCGTATCTCGCCGCTCTTTTGATCGCCAGCGCATGAACCGTCAGACTGTCAGGATGCATTTCTTCCACCTGCCGAAGCGTATCTTCCATATCAGAAGCATCCTCTCCCGGAAGCCCGGCGATAAGATCCATATTAATATTGTCAAATCCCAGTTTCCTCGCCAGATAGAATGCATCTTTTGTCTGTGCCACCGTATGATTTCTTCCGACCAGATCTAATGTCTTTTGCTGCATTGTCTGAGGATTTATTGAAATACGAGTCACCGGGTATTTTCTGATCACCGCAAGCTTTTCTTCCGTAATGCTATCCGGTCTTCCTGCCTCCACTGTAAATTCAAGTACGTTTGACAAGTCGAAATTCTCCGTGATCGTCTTTAATAAACGATCCATCTGCTCTGCCTCCAAAGTCGTCGGCGTTCCTCCTCCGATATACACGCTGTCCGGTCTGTGCCCTTCCGACATTTTCCCGATTGCCCGGATTTCTTTCAACAAAGCAAAAAGGTAACTTTCCACCTTATCTTTCCACTCTGCGATCGGCGAAGAACTAAACGAACAGTAAGAGCATACGCTTGGGCAAAACGGAATCCCTACATATAAACTAAACCCATCCTTATAATCCAATTTGGACAAAAGTTTCTTTTCCCTCACAGCAATCTCACATGCAAGCTGCGCTTTCTCTTCACTGACAAAAAATTCATCACGAAACGCTCCGACTGTCCTGCGGACTGCTTCCGCTTCCGTCATCGATTCATATTGTTCCAATTTTGTCATGGCAAGTTTTGTCGGCCGCACTCCTGTAAGTGTTCCCCATGCAAGCGTTGTCCTTGTCTGTTGTTCGAGATATCGGTACAACAAACGAGTCAGTTCTTTTTTTATTGCCTGTTCTTTCGCCTCTTCTGTCTCCATTTCCGAAAGATCACCTGCTGCCGCTTCCACTTCCTCAAGCGCAATGGAAAAGCAAGACCCTCCGGGCAGATTTAATGCCACAAGAGATTCCTGCTTTTCATCTACATTCTGTATGATCTCTTCATTGGGGAAAAAGGCTTTTACAAGATGATATACATTGTATGTATATTTATTTTTCTTACTTGATACTTTAATCATCGTCTCTTCCCATTTCCTATTATCTCTGCGAAGCCTATTCCATCGCCACCTGTTATATCCATTCCTATATTCCAATCATTCCCGTTCACTTATTAACTTTATATGAAAGGATTATATTTCTTTTCATGCGAAATCGTTGTCTCTTCCATATGTCCGGGATATACTCTCGTATCTTCCGGCAAAACCAGAAGTTTTTCTCTTACCGAACGGACAAGCTCACTTCCGCTTCCCGTAGGAAGATCCGTTCTTCCGATAGAATTATGAAAAAGGGTATCTCCGCTGAACAATACATGTTCTTCTCCGATATAATAACAGCATCCGCCCTCTGTATGTCCCGGAGTCGGAATAATCTCCACCTGAAAGCCTGCGGTTTCTATCTGCGTATCCGCTTTTACATACTCTGCTTTTGTAAACACATATGACTGTCCGAGCATCGTCGCCGATGCATTCAGCACCGGATCGCATAAAATATTTTCTTCCCCTTCATATGCATAAACCGGACATCCGAAGATTTCCGCAAAGCGTTCCGCTCCCATAATATGATCAAAGTGACCATGCGTCAAAAGCAGCGCTTTTACGCAAAGTCCTGCATCTTTTATATGCTTTACGAATTCCTGAGGACAATCCGCCATATCTACGGCAAAACATTCCGAAGTCATCTCGTTTATTACGATATAACAATTCGTTCCTACAGGTCCGAATACAAATTTCTCAATGCGCATGAACTGTCTCTCCTTTTTATCAACTCTGACTTTGTTCAAACTGTCATTTTACTCCCGCCGCCTCCGCAACGGGAACGCTATTGCTTCTTACTTGAAAGGCTTCATATAAGATCAACCCGTCGTTCTCTCAATATCAAGAACTCCCTGAAGCTGACGCAGTTTCTCTATGATCGCATGGAGTTCCTCTCTTCCGTTTACAATAAATCCCATATCGATCGTTGCTGTTCCCTTTTTGCTTGTGCGAACATTCATAGACTTCACATCTATTTTCGCTTCTGTAAATACTTTTGAGATATCCATAAGGAATCCTTGTCTGTCGTTTGCGTACATCTTAAGCTCTGCCAGATATTTTCCGCCGCCCTCTGTCTCGGACGTATCTTCCCACTCCGCGTCGATCAAACGCGCCCTCTCTACATCAGAAAGGTGGAGCATATTAATACAGTCCGTCCGATGGATTGACATTCCCCGTCCTCTCGTGACAAATCCGACGATCTCGTCTCCGGGAACCGGATTGCAGCATTTTGAAAAACGCACTGCCATATCATTAATTCCTTTTACAACAATACCGCTCTTTGACTTTGCAATGTGAACTTTTTGAGAGTTTGCTTCTGAGATTCTCTCAAGAATCGTCTCGTCTGTAATTTCTTTCTTATGTTCTTTTTCGTACTCCTCAAAAAGTCTGTTTACAACCTGTCCTTCCTTTAAACCGCCATGACCGATCGCCGCCAAAACAGCGTCCCAATCCCTGAAGCCGTACTTTTTCTGAACAACCTGCTGATACTTCGGTTTCAGTATATTTTGGAGATTAATTGATTTCCCCCTGCAATAGGAAACGATCAATTCTTTTCCCCGGATAATATTATCTTCCTTAAACTCTTTTTTGAACCACTGGTTAATTTTATTTTTTGCCTGTGTACTCTTAACGATATTCAGCCAGTCGCGGCTCGGTCCTTTTGAATTCTGCGACGTAAGAATCTCGATCCTGTCGCCGTTTTGTATTTTATAATCTATATTGACAAGTTTTCCGTTTACACGTGCACCGACCATCTTATTTCCCACGGCGCTGTGTATCGCATACGCAAAGTCAACCGGTGTGGAACCGTTCGGCAAATTCTTCACGTCACCGTTTGGCGTAAAACAGTAAACGTCTTCAGCAAACAGATCAAGGTCGCCTTTTAACAGGCTTAAAAACTCCCGGTTATCCGACATGTCTCTTTGCCATTCCAGAATCTGACGCAGCCAGTTCAGCTTAGCCTCCTGAGATTCCATACTCTTCGCTGAATCTCCGCCTTCTTTATATTTCCAGTGAGCCGCAATACCGTATTCAGCCGTCTTATGCATCTCTTCTGTTCTGATCTGGATCTCAAACGGCTGTCCTGACGGTCCCATCAGCGTTGTGTGAAGAGACTGATACATATTCGGTTTCGGCATCGCAATATAATCTTTAAACCTTCCGGGAATCGGCGTGTACATCTCGTGGATTACTCCAAGCGCCGCATAACAATCTTTTACAGAATCAACAATTATCCGCACCGCAAACAGATCGTATACCTGATCCAGCGTCTTATTTTGATTCACCATTTTCTTATAAATACTGAAAAAATGCTTTACACGTCCATATACTTTCGCCTCTATATGCGCATTTTTCATATGTTTCGAAACTTCGGCTACTATCTGCTGCACAAATTCCTCGCGTTCTGTTTTCCTTCGGTTCAGATCCCTCACGAGATTATAATAAACTTCCGGTTTCCAGTATTTTAAAGACAAATCATCTAATTCTGTCTTAATCTTGGAAATTCCGAGTCTCTGCGCGATGGGAGCATAAATATCCATCGTCTCTCTCGCTTTTTCCTGCTGCTTTGTCGGAGTCATAAATTCAAGCGTACGCATATTATGCAGTCGGTCTGCCAGTTTAATAATAATAACCCGGATGTCCTTCGCCATCGCAAGAAACATTTTCCTGAGGTTCTCTGCCTGAACTTCTAATTTGTCCTGTGAATAATTCAACTGGCCAAGCTTTGTAACGCCGTCCACAAGAAGAGCGACTTCTTCTCCGAACTCACCTGCCACATCGTCAAGCGTCATATCCGTATCTTCTACTGCGTCGTGGAGCATTCCTGCCACGATCGTCTCTTTGTCCATCTCAAGATCCGCCAAAATAATACCGACCCAGAGAGGGTGGATAATATACGGCTCTCCTGATTTTCTCACCTGATCACGATGCGCTTCTTTCCCTATACGATAAGCTTTTTCGATCATGGTAATATCCGCAGACGGATGATACTTTCTCACTCTTTCAATAAGAACATGATAAAGCTGCTCCGGATCTTGATAATCCTCCGGCGCTTTTACTGCATGACCGTCCACGATCTCCAGATTTTTATTCAATTCTTCATATTCTGCCGTTCCTGCCATAGTAAAGTCCCCTTCTCTCATGCAGCTCATTCAACAAAGTTATAAGATCGTTTAATTATATCATTTCTTTTGATAATTTACAATCGTAAGCTGTATGCTTCGTCTGCCCATATATTCGTTAATTGACGGAAAATAAGTAACCGCGGTGACTTTTCCTGCCAGCATCTCTTTCAGGCAAGTCTTTACATCGCCGAAATAAACCGCTTTCATACGATTTCCCTGCTTATCTTCCAATATACACTGCAAAACATTCTCGTTTTTCCCTACAATTTTAGGTTGAATCACCTTCAGATCTTTCTCCGCAAACAGCGGTCTTTTATTTCCTTTTCCGAAAGGTTCCATCACCTGAAACTGCTCGATCAAATCTTCTGTTAAATACGGAAAAGGAACTTGCATATCGATATATACTTTCATTTGAAGGTCTTCTTCTGTCAATGTACAAAGAGAATTGATCGTTTCTCTGAATCGCTGAACATTCTCCTCTTTCAGGGACACGCCTGCCGCCTGCCTGTGGCCGCCGAATTTTGTAAACAGCGCCTGACATTTACACAATTCTGTAAACATGTCATACTCTTCCGTAGACCGTCCCGATCCTTTCACTCCGTCTTCTGCCTTTGTTAAGATGATCGTAGGCCTATAATATCTGTCTCTGATCTTTCCTGCGATAATTCCCGCAATACTTTCATGACAGTCCGGCAGATAGATCACAAATACTTTGTCCTCTTTCAGCGAGGTAGTTTCTATCATCTCTGCCGCTTCTTTAATTCCTCGTTCCGTCATTTCCTTACGGCTGTCATTTAACGCCTTTAAATCTTCCGCCAACATGACCGCATCCCGCCTCGTCCGTGTACTCAGCAGTTCCAATGCTCTTTTTGCGGTGTCCAGTCTCCCGCTCGCATTAATACATGGTCCAAGAACAAACCCGAGATCGTATGTATTCAAATATTCGGGATTGATTCCCGTACATTCTATAAGCGCTTTTAACCCTTCATTTTTTGTGCGCTTGAGCATCTCAAGTCCCTGTTTCACAAAAATACGATTTTCTCCCTTTAGCGCCATCACATCACCTACTGTTGCAATCGCCACATTTTCCATAAGATAATCAACGTCTTCCGGATCTCGGAGCATAACATTATACAATGCCTCTACTAACTTATATGCGACCGCTGCCCCGCACAGATTTTTAAAAGGATACTCACAATCCGGACGCCTTGGATCTACAACCGCATCAGCCTGCGGCAGGAGATATTCCCGTTCTTTGTTTATTTCTACAAAAGGAACTTGATGATGGTCTGTCACGATCACCGTAAGACCGTTTTTTCTTCCGTAAGTGATTTCTTCCGCAGCCGCAATCCCGTTATCACATGTAATAATCGTATCGATCCCATCATCTAACGCCCGGTCGATCAGCATTTTATTTAATCCGTATCCGTCTTTAATCCTGTCGGGAATATCTGTATCAACATCTGCTCCGAGTCCTTCCAGACCTTCTTTCAAAATATAAGCTGCATTCACACCGTCAATATCATAATCTCCGATCACCCTTACGGGTTTTTCTTCCCTGATCTTCTCCGATAAGATCTCAACCGCCTTATCCATGTCCTTCATTAACATTCCGTCATACAGGTCGGCAATCGTTCCGTTCAAATAAAGATTAATCTCTTCATCTTCTATAATATCTCTGTTTCTGATCAGGCGGGCAATGACCGGCGAAATATTATATTTCGCTCCGATACTGCTGAAATCAGCTTTCTTCATCATTACATACCAGCGTTCCATCGTTTGTTCCTCCAAGTATATCACGTACATTTTTGTATTATAGTATCATAATTTTCAAAATATCACCATAGAGAAAACCGGCCGTAAAACGTTTCCGCTTCACGACCGGTCTTTTCATTTTCGTTTCAAACAATCTTTTAACGAAAATTTATCTTCTCTTTTTTTTCTTTTTTGTTTTTGATTTTGCTGCTTTTTGAACATTTCCGTCCGATGAGCTTTCTTCTGACGACTCTGTCTTTACACTTTCAACCTGTTTCGCCGGTACGGAAGCAGCCTGAACTTTTGCATTCTTCCCGGTCTTCATAACATACCAGAGCGCGCCTGTGATACATACAGATGAATAAGCTCCGCAAACGATTCCCGCCATAAGCGGAAGTGCGAATTCTTTGATCGAACTTACACCCATCACATACAGAACCGCCACCATGACAAATGTTGTCAGCGATGTATAAATACTTCTTGTCAGCGTCTGTGTGATACAGCGATTTACAAGATCTTTCAGATCTGTGTTTCTGGAACTGTTCTTCATCTCCTCACGGATACGGTCGAAAATAACGATTGTCGCATTAATAGAGTATCCGACGATTGTCAGCATACATGCGATAAATGTATTTCCCACGGAAACACGGGCGATCGCATAAAATGCAAGTACGACAAGCACGTCGTGCAGAAGCGCCACTACCGCGCTCGTAGCAAAACGAATATCTTTAAATCTGAACCAGATATACAAAAGCATGAAGATCGTCGCGATAATAACTGCGATCACCGCATCCATTCTCATTTCGGAACTTACCGTAGAACTGATATTTTCTGTGGCAATCTCTTCTTTTACGCCAAACTCGTTCTGCATATAAGATTCAAAAGCTTCTCTCTTTTCAAGGTCAAGAGTCTGTGTTTTAAACACTACCTGATTTGTTCCCTTTACAGTCTGTACCTGTACGTTTTTATCGCCTGTGATCTTTTCAAGTTCAGGCACCATCTGACTGTCAACTTCTTCTAATGTATACTCTTTGTCAAACGTTACCGTTGTCGCCGTACCGCCGACAAAATCAAGGCTGTAATTCAGCGCTCCCACGTCCCTTGCGGAATTGATTCCCATAACAACAAATCCGCTCAGGCAAAGTGCGATAGAAACGACAAAGAACACTTTTTTCTTTCCGAGAAAATCGATCGGTTTTCTCTCTTCTTTTACTCTGCCGTATACTTTCGGATTGCGGATGCCGATAGCATAGAAAGAATATACGAGCAGTCTTGTTACAACAAGCGCCGTAAACATCGAAACGACGATACCAAGAGCCAATGTCTGTGCAAATCCTTTTACCGGACCGCTTCCTCTAAGCCACAATACTGCAGCCGCGATCAATGTTGTAATATTTCCGTCAAGGATTGCCGACATCGCTTTATGAAATCCTGCCCGAAGCGCTGAATGAACAGACGCTCCTGCTGACAATTCTTCTTTCACACGAGCAAAAATGATAACGTTCGCGTCTACTGCCATACCGATACCGAGGATAATACCTGCGATACCAGGAAGTGTAAGCGTGATGTCAAACGCATTTAACAGAAGTAAGATCAAGCCGACATAAATGACAAGCGCGATACTTGATGCAAATCCCGGAAGCAGGTACACAAAGATCATAAACAGACATACGGCTGCAAGACCGATCGCTCCTGCCTTAAGACTTGTACTGATCGCTTCTTCACCGAGCTGTGCGCCGACTACTTTTGAACTGATCTCTTCCAGTTCCAGATTCAGACCTCCGATACGGATCGTAGATGCGATATTATCCGCTTCTTCGTATGATGCAGAGCCTGTGATCTGTGCCTGTCCGTTTTCAATGATTGCATTTACACTCGGAACACTGATCAATTCTCCGTCATAATAGATTGCGATCGTATCGTTTCCGTTGTTGTATGCTTCTGTTGTAGCTGCCGCAAACGCATCTGTTCCTTCTGCATTCAGCGTAAGATCTACCCCATACATTTTCTTACCTGTCTTCTGATCGTCCCATGCGCCTGCCGTAGCGGATTTCACTTCCGATCCTGTTAAAACGATAGAACCGTTCGCTTTCAGTTCATCGATCGTTTTATTCAATACATAACCTTCTGCTCCAAGTGTGTAGTTCTCATTTCCATCAGCATCTTTGTGCTTAATGAAATACAGTGATCCCGGCTGTCCTAATTCTTCAAGGATTGCATTCGCGTCTTCTACGCCCGGGATCTCGATGCTGATCCGGTTGTCACCTTCCTGATATGCCTGTGCCTCTGTACTGTACTGCTCTACACGACGCTGCATTTTATATACAGTGTCATCCATATCTTCCTGTGACGGTTTGTCGCCTTTTACCTGATATGTAATGCTGACTCCACCCTCAAGATCCAGTCCCAAATTAATATTTTTCGCTGCGCCCATTCCTTCGGAATCCAATCCGCGGATCGTAGTCACACCGAGCAGGACTGAAAGTGCTGCCACGAGAATAAGGCTTAATATACCTCTGCTCTTTTTCATGACTTCTTTTCCTTTCTTACTTTTCTTTTTTATCTACATTTATGCAGACGTTTTATTCCGTCCGCTCATGTACCTTTCTTTATGCTCTATGCGCTTTTCCGTTACTGTGCGTCGGCGTCGGCCAATGCAGCTTTGATCATGATCGCACATTCAACACGTTTTCTCTCCATCTCGCAACTTACTTCATATGTATCATTGATCGAATGATTGAACTTATAAGAGTTCGCCATACAGCCGCCGCTGCAATAAAATCTTGCGAAACAATTTTTGCAGCTTTCTTTTGAATATACGCTGCATCCTCTGAATTCATCCGCAATCTCCGTATGCGTAATACCTTCGTCCACATTTCCCATAAGGAATTCTTCCTGTCCGACAAATTGATGACATGGATACAAATCTCCCCACGGAGTCACCGCCATGTATTCGGTTCCCGATCCGCATCCTGAAATTCTCTTGTAAATACAGGGACCGCCGCTTAAATCTATCATATAGTGATAAAACGTAAAAGGCCTGCCCTCCCTACGGCGATGCAGCATAAGCTCGGCCAGCTTTTCGTATTGACTCAATACAATCGGTAAATCATCCGCCGTAAGCGCCGATGGATCATCCTCAGCAGCAACTACAGGCTCCATACTCAGTTCATTAAATCCAAGCTCAAGCATTTTTTCAATATCTTTCAGAAAATCCGGGTTGGCATGGGTAAACGTTCCCCGCATATAATAATTCTTGCCTTTCCTCGCACGGACAAGCTTCTGAAATTTCGGAACTATTTTATCCCAGCTCCCGTTTCCGGCATAATCGACGCGGAATCTATCGTGAATTTCCTTACGTCCGTCAAGACTGAGTACAACATTACTGCATTCGCGGTTAGCAAAATCGATCACATCGTCGTCAATTAATATCCCATTGGTTGTAAGCGTAAACCGAAAATTTTTTCCTTTATCTTTTTCAATGCTTCTTGCATATGCCACGAGATCCTTAACAACCTGAAAATTCATCAGCGGCTCGCCTCCGAAGAAGTCCACCTCAAGGTTT
>OLRI01002375.1_pt1 | contig 13257 bp, 10 predicted proteins | sample 1672871 | NCBI WGS metagenome assembly OLRI01 (sample SAMEA3136732, study PRJEB25190) | human gut metagenome
CCGCTCGAAAAGCCCCCGCTGGCAGCGGACAGCGCCGACTGGGCGGTGGCCACGGTGTTCGTAACGGACGTCTGCAACATGTCGCTCACCGACGGCATGGCAGCGCCCGCGCTCGTGTGGCCGCCGGTGTACCAGAACCACCACGGCAGGTACGTCGATCCCAAAGAGCCGTCGTACTCGAACAGCTGCGGCATGGTGGTTTGAAGCTGCTTGATGGCCTGATCGGCCACGCCGAACAGATACGCGTACACCATGAACTCGCCCCACACCTTCACGTCGGTGGGAGGGCGCTCGTCAAGCGACGAGAAATCGCGCAGCCAGTTGCGCAGCGCCTTGCATTTCGCCACCAGGTTGTTGCCGCGGACGCTGCGTCGGGGCAGGTAGTTGCCGATCACGCCCAGCGCAATGGCCGTGGGCACCATGAACAGCGCGGGAATGAAGTTCTCCTGCATCACCGCGATGCCGACGCCCGCGATCGCCACCAGGATTGCCAGTCCCACCAGATAGCCCTGATAGCGCTTGCCCTTCGCCTCGAAGAAGTCCTCGCGGTTCGTCGCCGACGACAACCGCCCCTGCCAGCTGGCCATGGTGTCGACGAACTCTTGCGGGTGATCCTCGCCGTACTTCTTGATGCTGCCGAACCACAGCGAATCGGCCCCGCCGGCAATGCGATCGAAGAGCAGTTCGAGCGCCGCGCGGTCGATGGGATGCTCCACATCGTCGGCAGCGGGCAGGCGGGTGATGAAGTAGTCGGTGACCTCCTTCGCGCCGAACACGCCCTGTTCAGGATAGGTGCCGGAATCGATGCGCACGGCCCCGATATGCGACAGGTGCATGAGCGTGGCGGTGAAGTCGTCTTGGCTCTCTCGATCCCATCGCCACAAACGCCCGATGATGGCCGGGTGAACGCCCGGGTCGGGCACGTCGCGCCAGTACTCGTCGGTGAAGTCGGGGGCATATTCCTTCCCGTACTTGAAGTACGCGCGCAACGCCCAGGCCAACAGCACGACGCACACCGCTGCGCAGCCGATGACGAAGGCCAGCGCAAGCACGCGATCGCGGTTCGCTTCGTCGGCCCAGCGCCGCTCCTCGTCCAACACCGTGTCGAGCCGCAGCACATCGCGGCTGGACTGCGCCGCATCTCCGGAAAGGTTGGTGAGCCACTCCACCGGGAACACCACGCGTGCCTCGGCGTACTGCCCGGATGCCACGTGCGGCACGCGATAGACCACCGACCCGTCGGCGTTCACCGTCAGCGAGCCGTCGGCCGGGCCGTGGCCCCATGCGCGCACGTTGTCGCCCGCGCGCACCTCGGTGCCTTGCGGAACGGGAAGGGCGAGCGTCATCGTCACGTCGTCCGATGCTTCAGCCCACTGATCGCTCACGTACTTCCAATACACCTCTCCCACGTCCTTGAACGCCCGCACGCCGTTGACGATGGTGTAATCGAGCTCGACCATCATCCGTTCGTCGGAGACGTCGAAGAACACATACACCGTATCCTTCGGTTTGTCGAGCGAGTACGCGTCCGTGCCGGGGCCGCCCTCGTCGCGCCATCCGGGCATGAACGAGACGGCTTCGAGCGTCGTCCATTCGCCCGCCACCGTGCCGTCGTCTGAAACCGATGCCATGCGCACGCCGTTAACCTGCAACGATGCGCCGCTCGGCAAGCCGTCGAACGCCCACCACACCGCGGTGAAGTCGCCGTCGAAGTCGAACGTGCGCTGCTCGACCACGTGCAGCGAGCCGTCGGTTTCCACCTGCGCTTGGATATCGACTTTCGGCATGGAGTAGGACTTCGCATCGGCCTGCATCGGAGCAAGCGCCACGAGAACGCATGCGAACGCGACCAGCGCCGCCACGGCAAGCAGCGCCGCCCGCGCCTTCCCGACCACAGCTGCGGCAGCGGCGGCAGACGCGGCGTTCGCACCGCGTGCGGCGGGGGCGGCGCTTGCGGTGGGCGTCGTGCGCGTCGTCGTGCGAAGATGCGAACCACTCGTGTTTTGCACGGTCATGCTCCTTGCAACTTGGGGATGGTCACGCTATCATAGCGAATCGCACCTTATTATACTGCGGAGAGCTGACCGAGAGGCCGAAGGTGCTCGCCTGCTAAGCGAGTATACGCCACAAGCGTATCTGGGGTTCGAATCCCCAGCTCTCCGCCAGTTGCGACTTACGCGAACCCCCGTCCGGAGCGTCCGGGCGGGGGTTCGCTGCGTCTGCGCCCCTGTCGCCCCCGTCGCCGCCGACGATGAACTCCACTCGGAACCTGCCGCTCTCCGGGTCGAGCACCACGCGCCGCACGAACAGGGCGACCACCTCCAGGGGATCCTTCTTCCCCACGATCTCATGAACCCAGAACTCTATGTGGTCGCGGTCGAACACGGGCGTGCCCTTCTCGAGCTCCGCGAGCTCGGCGGCGACGGCGGCGCGCTCGGCCACGAGCTCGTCCAGCCTCGCCGCCACCGCGTCGGTCGCCCCGGTCTTGGCGGCCAGGTCGACCATGCGCACCACTCGCACACTGGGCAACGCAATCGAAGCTCGCATCGCAGCACCTATCCAAGCCGCCAAGCGAGAACGACCGCACAGTCGCCCGCATCCTCATTCGCAAACATGAGACGCCTTCACGTGCAGAAAATCGAGCGATTTCTGGCCACGAAACCGCGTTCTGGCACGATTTGAAGGTGCTTGGCTCCTTGCCGATTCTGCCGAACTGGGCTTATGCTGCAAGCGAGTTCTTTTTTATCGGAAGAGGGGGAGTTTTCGTGCCAGAACGCGGTTTCGTGGCCAGAAATCGAAAGTTTTCCCGCACGAGAAGCGAACGAGCACAAAGGGAACCAGAGATGAAAAAGCAACCCAACCATGCGCACAACACCGAAAAGCAGATCAGGCTCGGACTTCGAATCAAAGACCTCCGGGAGGAGCGGGGTCTTTCGCAATATGCGTGCGCACCTCGACTTGGCATGTCGCGTACCTACCTCGCCGACTTGGAATGCGGACGCCGCAATATCAGCTTCGCTCGACTGGCCGCCATGGCAGAGGGGTTCGACATCACCCTGGAAGAACTTTTTAAAGGGGTGTAAGCATCGGTCAAATCCACAAGGAGACACGACAGAAACGCGACGAGGCACCGCCCGATGCGAACGGTTCCATGCGCAACTGAAACCATCTGCCATGTTCAGATGCGCACGAGCAGCAACTTCGCAGAGCAAAGCGACACCTTCGTCAAGCTAGGGCTGACGCAGCCGTTCAACTTCTTTCCATCCAAGAAGCGACCCTTTCCCGTACGCAACTCGATTCAGCGAAAGACGCTGAAAGCCCGCTGCATCAAGCAACCTCTCTTTGGGGACACTGCGGAGAAAAGCACCGCTCAGAGACAATCGAGCGGCCAACGGCTGCTTGGCAAGAAGAAGCGCCACTCCACGATGAGCCATCGCCGACATCGCAAAGCGCCATTCGTGGCGGAAAATGACGGAAAACCGCTGCCGCATGCGCTGCCTCTCGGCTAAAAGGCATCGGCGAAACAAGCAGACCAGGTATTATACGACGCAACTCCGCTCTAGCCGCTTCGCCGGCTTTCTCGAATAGCGGTTTTCCGTCAAAACCCGCCACGAAGCCGGCATCTCAATGTCGATGCCGATATCGGCTGAACGCAAAATGCTCCTGAGCTCATCGTCGAATCGCCAACCGTCCCACACGTCTCCACCTTTCTTGCGCCCCTACACCAGCCTCCCTTTGCACCTGCGCAGAAGCGTGAATGAAAACCATCACAGAGGAAGCCGACGTCAAAGAAGAGAGCGCAGGGCATCCTTGCGCAACGCCCGATTTTCAAGGTGTGGCGTGCAGCGCAGAGCCGCCTCCGGACCGCTGAGGCCCGGTACGCCCGCGCTGGGAGCGCCCGATTTTCAAGGTGCGGCGCGCAGCGCAGAGCCGTCCCTTGCCCGGAAGCCGCCAGCAAATGCCGCGAACGGCCGTCATCGAACGCTTCCGAACACACTTCCCTCCCCAAGAGCCGCCGTCTCCGGCAAGTGAAACCCCCGTCAGCGCCGCCGCGTCCAGAAACGCGACAGACCTCCCAGCCGACGCGCCTTCTGAGGCTTTATGCGATACGCGGGATGATGGCGCAAAAACACTGCGCGGCAGATACGGTTGACCGCCAGCCCCACGAGCGCCGCAACAAGGAAACTCGCGCCGAGGTCGAGCACCGCCTCGTTGCCGTCGAACCACGCATACAGACATACGATCAGGAAGAACGCCGACAACGCCCCGGTGACGATCGTGAACAGGCGAATGAGCACCTCCTTGCCGCGGTTCGGCGAATACCGCCACGCGACTACAAGGTACACGACCAACGCCACCACGGCGAGCACCAACAGTAACGGCACCACACGAGAAAGACGAGCGATCATCGACAGCCTTCCTTTCCAAGACAACCCGCCGCGTAGAACGGAGGGCGGTACGCCCGCATCATACCAGACTCCCCGCGAACAGCGATCGTTCATCCACGCAAACGCACCCGCCAACTCGTTCGCCCATCCGCGCAGGCCGCCCGTCCGCGCGCACCGCCTCGGCTTCGCGCACCCCTACTACGCGCGCCGCTCGCTCGCCGCCTCGCGCCTCGCCCGCGCCCTGCACCCATTTGCCATATGCGTCATCCATACGCGCGCCGCCCGTCCGCGCTACGCGTCCGTCCGCACGTCGGGCCCTGCGAGAAGAGCACACATCGCCCAACCCGTGCAATCCCGCCCCCGCCTCACGCCCTCTTGCCATCAAGCGGCACATACGTCCTGAACAGCTTGAATATCTCCTCTTTGTCGATAGGCTTCACCGCATACCCGTCCATACCCGCATCGTAAGCACGCTTGCGATCCTCCACGTACGCGTTCGCCGTCATGGCGATGATGGGTGGATGGGCACGTCCGGAACGCTCGCAATCCGCAACGATGGCGCGCGCCGCCTCCAAGCCGTCCATGCGCGGCATCTGCACGTCCATGAACACCAGATCGTACGTTCCGGCCGCAGCGCGCTCAAGCGCCTCGACCGCCTCCGCACCGTCCCACACGCGATCGATGGTCGCCCCTGTGCGGCCGATCAGCTCTTCGGCGATCTCACCCACGATCTCGTCGTCCTCGGCCAAAAGAACGCGCGCATCAGACCAGGCACCCTCAAGCTCCGAAAGCGAATCGCACCGGCCGCCTTGCGCCTTTCGACGAGAAACCGCGGCCGGGTCCAGCCCGCTTCGCGCGCCTTCGCCTCCCTCGTAGTGCTCGACCGGCAACAGCAACGTGAAGCGCGATCCGCGCCCGCGGGCGCTCTCCACGTCGATGGAGCCTCCCATGCGTTCCACCAGGCTCTTCGCTATAGCCATGCCAAGCCCGGTGCCCTCTTCTGAAGAGCGAGACGGCACGTCCTCTCGTTCAAACGGATCGAAGATGTGCGCGACGAACTCTGGCGACATGCCCACGCCGTCGTCTTCCACTACGAATTTCATCACCCGCAAAACGTGCCCCTCGGCAATGGCGGCGCGCGCATCGCACAGCCCTTCGGCGCACACGCGCTCGGCCTCGTCTCCGTCAAGTTCCGTAACAGAGAACCGCACCGTCCCGTACGGCTCGGTGTATTTCACCGCATTGCCCAGCAGGTTGATGAGCACCTGGCTCACGCGCACTTCGTCGCCCACCACCAAACCCGGACGAACATCGCAGCGGCCCACGACGAAATCCAAATGCTTCGTATCGGCTTGCGGCCGCACGATCGAAACCAGCATCTCCACCAAATCGCACACGTCGAACGGCGCGTGGCCGATGTCGATGCGCCCGCTTTCGATCTTGCTCATGTCGAGCACATCGTTCACCAAGTTCAGCAGATGATGCGACGAAAGCTTGATCTTTGCAAGCGATTCGGACACGCGGTCCCGCTCCGCTGCGTGCTCGATCGAAATGTCCGTCAGACCGATGATGGCCGTAAGCGGCGTGCGGATGTCGTGCGATACGTTGGATAGAAAACGCGACTTCGCCTCGTTCGCCTCCTGCTCGCGCTCAAGCGCATGGCGCAGGCTCACCTGCAAATGCTCCTGCTGCAGGTTCTTGCGACGTATTACGATGATGAACAGCGCAAACGCCCCGACAACGGCAACCATGAGCACCGTGGCCGTGAGCAGGGTGTCGGCCCGCGTGTCGGCCGCCGTCTCATACAGCTGGTCGAACGAACGCGATGCACCAGCGATGACGTCCGCATCAGCAGCCAGCATAGAATCCAACAGCGGGTCGATGTCCTCTTCCAGAAAACGAGTCACCTCTTCGGTGCTCGACGTAGCGGCAAGCTCGATAAGCCGATTCTGGCGAAGTCGGAACTCCTCGTATTGCTTGGCCAAACTTTGCGCCGTCGCAGCATCAATGCGATGACGCTCGGCAATGACGGCCAACCTCTCGCGCAGCTCGCCGTCGATCTCCTCGAATTCCGATCGCACGCTGTCCACCGTTTCGTCAGATCGCGTGAACGTGAGCCGGTCGTCCAGCGTGCGCAGCTGCATGAGCAGGGTTTCCGCACGGCCAGCCGCCACCGCCACAGTGTAGGGACGCTCCTTCAAAGCTTCGGTCTCGGCGCTGATCTCGTCCATATTCATATGAAGCATGCCGTAAAAGCACACGAGCAGCGCGGTGATCACGGCCACGGCCACGCCGAAAACGGCATTTGAATTGAGCAAGCGATTGAGGAGGCTTTCCCGCTTGAAGCTCGGCGCTGAAGTCGATGGAATAGTCATAGAGCACTCCGTTACAGAGCGAACGAGTAGGATCCGCGCTTTCGCGCGTAAAAAAGGGTTGCGTCCCAACCGGGACGCAGTATGCAACTGATATGGCTTAGAAACGCACCTCGGGAGCCACGTCGGCGGCGGCAACCGCATCGAAGCTCTGACGCTCCCTGAAACCCATCGCCCCGGCGATCAGCACCGCCGGAAACGTCTGGATGGCGGTGTTGAACTTCATGACCGTGTCGTTGTAGCTCTGCCGCATGTAGCTGATCTTGTCCTCGGTGCTGGACAGCTCGGATTGCAGCTGCTGGAAATTCGCATTCGCCTTGAGATCAGGATACGCCTCGGCCACGGCGAACAGATTCTTCAACGCACCGGTCAGCAGGTTATCTGCCCGCATCTTTCCCTCGGGCGAAGGAGCGTTCATGACGGCTGTGCGGGCCTGCGTGACCCCTTCGAGGGTGCCGCTCTCATGCGACGCATAGCCCTTCACCGTCTCGACAAGGTTCGGGATGAGATCGAGGCGCCGTTGCAGTTGGACGTCGATCTGCGCCCAGGCGTTGTCCACCATGTTGCGCAGTTTAACCAGGTTGTTGTAAAGCCCGATGACGGCCACGACCAGCACGACGAGGACGACAAGGACAACGATCACTGCGATGCTCATACCTTCTCCTTTGCCATTGCGTAGCCACCATTCTAGCATCGTACGCTCGTCTGGGAATAGGGATGAACCAGACGGTAACCCATAGCATAGCGCTCATAGTTGCAAAAACGTAACGTATACTTGACAAATTGGATAACATGAGGCTCATACGCCCTCAACGAGCCCCCAAGCCGTCAGCGTGCCCCAACCATAGCAGCGCGCACAGGGGCGAACATCGTCGCGCGCGCCCACCAACCGCGAGCCTGGGCCTGAGCGGCCACGCGCGCAGCCGCGTCAAAGGAAGGACAGACCGCGAACACAGCCGATCCGCTCCCCGACATAAGCGCCGCTTGCACGTCCGCATGGCCGCTCGCCCACGCGCGCACCTCGGCGAGCACGGGAAGCAGCTGCTCGGACGCAACCGTCAGGTTGTTGCGCAGCGGCACGTCGGCAGCATGACGGGCGTCGAGCGCGACGAGCCGATCGGCAGGTGCGATGCGCTGCGGACAAGCGTCGAACGCGCGGTATGCCGCCGATGTGGACACGCCGCCTTCGGGCTTGATGAGCGCGACGCATGCGTTCGAAGGCGCAAGCTCGTGGGAGAACACGTCGCCGACCCCGGTGAAGCACGCGCAGCCGCCGCGCAGGAAGAACGGCACGTCGGCCCCCAGGGAGCGGGCGACCTCCTCGATGCGCGGATCGTCTTCGGGCACGCCCCACAAGCGCGCAACGCCCACGAGCGCCGCCGCCGCGTCGGACGACCCCCCGCCGAGGCCGGCCTGCGCGGGGATGCGCTTCTCCACGTGCACGGCCACCGTTTCGTCGACATCTCGCTCGAGCGCTTGCGCGAACCGGCGAACGGCCTTCGTGACGATGTTGTCCTCCGGAGCCACGTCAAGCGGCGCGACGCCTCCGCGCGAGCGGCACGTGAGGTCGACGGAAAGGCCGGCCTCGCGCGCGGGAGCAAGGCGCAGGTGCAGCACGTCGTGCAGCAGGAGCGCGTGCATGATGCTCACGGCTTCGTGATACCCATCCGGTCGCACCTCGCCGATGTCGAGGAACAGGTTCACCTTCGCGGGCGCGACGACGCGCACCGAACCCGGCCCGCGGAACCGCTCCGTCTCCACCTGCTGTGCGACGCGCGCCACATCGAGCAGATCGACGGCGCAGGGGTCACCGACACCCGAGCCTTCGCCTCCGGACGACGCACCCGCTGCGGACGGCGCGCCCGCTGCGGACGGTGCAGGGGACGACACCGCTGCAGACGAGGCAGACGTTGCAGCCGTCGACGAGCGCGACGGTGCCGCCGAGGCCGTCTCGGATACGACGGGAACGCTGGGGCTGCCGTTTTCATTCGCCATATCTTTCGCCTCCTGCTTCTGCGACTTCTTCGCGCGTTTGCGCGAGAAGAAGTCGCGCAGCATACGCGCGCACTCGCCTCCAAGCACGCCGGGGACCGCTTCGAACGTGTGGTTGAGCCGCTTGTCCTCGTTCACCGCGTACAGCGTGCCGAGCGCGCCGGCTTTCGGATCCGCCGCGCCGTACACGCACCGGCGAACGCGCGCCTGGTGCATGAGGCCCGCGCACATGACGCACGGCTCCAGCGTCACGTACACGGTGCAGTCGGTCAGCCGCCACGCGTCCAGCACTTCGGCGGCGCGCTTCATCGCAAGGAACTCCGCATGCCCCGCCGGATCCTTCGTCGTCTCGCGCAGGTTGCATGCCCGTGCGATGACCTGCGGCTTCTCCAACGAACGCCGCGTGGCCGGATCGATGGGCTCGTATACGACGACGGCGCCGATGGGAACCTCGCCCAGCCGTTCGGCGCGGCGCGCCTCGTCGATGGCCATGCGCATGTAGTCTTCGTCGGTCATGCCGCCTATTATATGGTATCCTACCTGTGCGTTCGGGAATGCAGAGCGAAAAAGCACGAGGCGAGCCGTCCGATGGGAAACGTGCGAGCCGCCGCAAGCAGGCTGCGCAAGATTGGCGTTGTTCGCAGACGACGATGCTGCGCGAAGTCGGCATCGTTCGCAGACGATACGACGCGCCGATGCCGTCGCCTGTCGCGCTTTCCCGAGCCGTCCGATGCGGAGGCGTGGCCGAGTGGTTGAAGGCGGCAGTCTTGAAAACTGTTGACGCTCGCGCGTCCGTGGGTTCGAATCCTACCGCCTCCGCCATATTTTCCCTGATCAAACCACCTGATAGATGGCGAATATTTCACGTGAAACATTCGCCACGCGCGCAACGGCGACCATACCGCCCTCAAGCATCGCACCGCAGACCGCCGCACGCCGCGCCCCCGCCGCACGCCGAACCGTCGAACCTTTCAGATCGCTGCACGGACCGTCGCGCGAGCACGTTGCCCCTCACCCTACGGTGCGGCGCGGGATACTGCCGCTCGTCATTTGACCGGCCATCATCCACTCGTGCGTCCAGAAGCAAAGGGGGATGTTTCACGTGAAACACCCCCCTCCCGTCAAGCTCAACAAACGCTTCCCGTCCGAAGCACCGAGGCGTGACGGGGGCTGGTGTCACATTCTCGAAAGCTCTTTCATGCTTCATCGTCTTGCGGAATGTGACACCAGCCCCGTCCCCCGTCACGCCCTGCGTCTCCGCAACAGGGCCACGCCTCCGCACTGCGCGCCGCGGCCTTACCGCTCGCTCATCGACACGTATGCGCGCTTGCCTTTGCGCACGCTCTTGTACGCAGGACGGATGATGCGCTTGCCGGACACGATCTCCTCGAAGCGATGCGCCGCCCAGCCGGACATGCGCGCACAAGCGAACAGCGGCGTGAACAGATCTTCGGGAATGCCGAGCATCGAGTACACGAACCCGGAATACATGTCCACGTTCGCACACATGTCCTTCCCCGTGCCCTTCTCACGCACGATGACCTCGGGTGCCAAACGCTCGATGCTCTTGAGCAGGTTGAACTCGGCTTCGTACTCCGTGCCCACCGCCAACTTCTCCGCGTATTTCTTGCAGATAACGGAGCGCGGGTCGGACTTCGTGTACACCGCATGACCCATGCCGTACACAAGGCCCGTCTTGTCGAACGCCTCTTTGTTGACGATCTTCGCCAAGTAGGCGGCGACTTCGTCGTCGTTGTCCCACTGCTTGACGTTCTGCTTGATCTCCTTCTGCATCGCCAGCACTTGGTGGTTCGCCCCGCCATGCTTTCGGCCCTTCAGCGATCCGATGGCTCCGGCATACGTGGAGTAAGGATCGGTGTCGGCAGAGGTCAGCACCCGCGTGGTGAACGTGGAGTTGTTGCCGCCGCCGTGCTCGGCATGCAAACACAGCATGATGTCGAGCATGCGCGCCTCGTCGGCGGTGAACTGACGGTCGGGACGCAGCATGGACAGGATCGTCTCGGCGGTGGACTGCCCCGGGATGAAACGGTGCATGATCATGGACTCGTTGTTGTAGCGGGCGCGCTTCGCGTAGTACGTGAGCACCATGATGCGCGGCAAACGCGAGATGAGGGAGATCGCGGTGGCGATCTCGTGATGCGCCGAGCGCTCCTCGGCATGAGCGTCGTAGGCGTACAGCAGGAGAACGGAGCGCGCGAGCACGTTCATGATGTCGGGCGGGGTGTCGCGCATGATCATGGAGGCGGTGAACCCGTTGGGCAGCTCGCGCTCGGCGTCGAGCGCCGCGACGAACCGGTCAAGCTGCTCTTGCGTGGGCAGCTCGCCCATGAGCAGCAGGTACGCGACTTCCTCGTAGTTGAAGCGCCGATCGGCCGCCTCGATGTCCAACAGGTCGTACACGTCGTAGCCGCGGTAGCGCAAAAGGCCCTCGTCGGCGATCTTCTCGTTGTCCGACACCACGTAGCCGTGCACGTTCGCGATGTTCGTAAGCCCAGCGATCACGCCCGTGCCATCGGCGTTGCGCAAACCGCGTTTCACGTCGAACTGCTCGTACTCAGCCGCCTCGATGGAATTGATCGCCTTGAAGTTCTCGTACAACGCAATGTGCTTTTCGCTGGCCATGGCGCATCCTTCCTGCCGCGCGGGCGCGGCCCCTCTTTCAAAATGTACGTGACAGCCGCCCTTCCGATCATGCGGCTTCTGGCGAATATGGCAAAAGGGAGCATACGTCGTTTTCTCTATGATAAAGCGCTGCGCCTCGCCGCACAATGAACGAGCGCCGGTTACTCGGCGAAAACACAGGGAGGCACCGCGTGCGTGGGGAAGCGCGTCGGAGAACGGCGCAACCCACATGGCCATTGCTTCGCCAGGGGATGACGATTGGACAACGCGCGCGCTCGCTCCCCGAAGCCCCGCGGCGCTTCCCTACAATGGTGCCACGCGTCGAAAGCGAGGATACCTTTTGATCGAAACCATGCTCACCTTGCTCGTCGAAAAACGCGACTGGTTTTTCGACTTACTGCTTCAGCATATCGGCATCTCGCTCGTGTCCATTGCCCTTGCGGCCCTCATCGGCCTGTCGTTGGGCATCGCCATCGCGGCGTGGCGGCGCGGGACGAAACCCGTGCTCGCGCTGGTGAACTTCGTGTACACCATCCCGTCCATCGCGCTGTTCGGCTTCCTCATTCCCGTCACCGGCATCGGCGACCTCACCGCCGTCGTGGCCCTCACCATCTATGCGCTGCTGCCCATGGTGCGCGGCACCTACGCCGGCCTCGCCGCCATCGACCCCGCCATCGTCGAAGCGGCGCGCGGCATGGGCTCCACCGATCGCCAGCTGCTGTACCGCATCGAGCTGCCGCTGGCCGCGCCCGTCATCATGAGCAGCATCCGCACCATGGCGACCATGACCATCGCCCTGACGGGCATCGCCAGCTTCATCGGGGCGGGCGGCCTGGGCGTGGCCATCTATCGCGGAATCACGACGAACAACCTGGCGATGACGCTAGCGGGCAGCGTGCTCATCGCGCTTTTGGCCATTGCGGTGGATGCGCTGCTGGCAATGCTTATGCAGGCGCAGTCGGAAGGGCTGACATCATGGCAGATCAGCGCGGGATACCGGAGCGTCGCCTATCAGCAGAAGCTGTTCGACGACAAGGTGTACAGCTATCGTCAGCAGGGCATGACTGGCGCACAGGCGCGGAGTGCGGCGCGCAAACTCGTCGCAGAACCCGGATGCAGCGAGCATCACACCGGGCTGGCGTTCGACATCACCGTGCCGGGAACGTCCTTCGGTGGCACAAAGCAGGCGAAATGGCTGGAAGAACACTGCTGGGAGTGGGGATTCATCCTGCGCTACCCGGCGGACAAGCAGGATGTCACCGGCATTATCTACGAGTCGTGGCACTACCGCTTTGTCGGCAAAACCCACGCCAAACTGATGAAGGAGAGCGGCCTGTGCCTGGAGGAGTATCTCCAGCAGGAGGTGCCGGAGGACTACACCGGCATCGCTGACCCATACGCCGATCCGCAGACCGATTTGGTCCAGTAGACCTGTGACAGGAAGGAGAGGACAGCATGGCAAAAAAGGACGGCAAAGCGCTGCATCTGTTTGAGCGGATCTGTGTCCAGCTGATCTTTTTGCTGTCCGCCTTCCTGATTTTATTTTTGGGAATCCGGGCGGCAGGAAGCACCATCGACTTTGCCCAGTCCGAGCGGATTGAGATCATCAACAATCTGGTGGAGGGCCTGAGCGAAGGGGACCGGATTGCCAACCAGAGCAAAAAGCTGCAGACGGTGGTCTACCGTTACCTGGAGGCGTTTGTCCGGGCGGTGGCGGGCTTTGAATTTGTCCCACGCAACGACTTCACCGTCCTGACCCAGATCATCAACTCGCTGCCGGACCAGACCCAGGTGCTCTCCTTTGTCTATTGCTTTGTCGAAAAAAGCCGATTTTTCCCGCAAGGTTTTTTCGCAGGGAAAAA
>OLRI01002380.1_pt1 | contig 13245 bp, 9 predicted proteins | sample 1672871 | NCBI WGS metagenome assembly OLRI01 (sample SAMEA3136732, study PRJEB25190) | human gut metagenome
ATGCGGTAGGGGAATTTACTTCCCCGTGAGCGTTTAGTAACTGTGCGAAAAATACGTCTTTTGCGGGTGAGAACCTGAAACATAGTTGGTGACATGAAAACCATAGAGCAGATTGGAAAGCCGGGCGTAGCGCTTCTGAACCCCTTTAGGGGTGCCTTCCACGGCGGAGCCAAGGATTTCCTTTCGGAAACGGAAACAAGGAAGAATCACGGTATCCGCCGCCAGAGAACCACGGAAAAAGAGCACCCGGGAACGCGGTGGCGCCACAGAAAGCGTTGCGTGTGGCGCCACGTTCGGACGTTCGAACCAAGGAAAAAAGCAGGAGAGAGGAACAAATTTTCCACCCTCTCCGACAGCCAACCGCCCGGAGGGCTACTCGACAATAGCAACACTTTAACGCCACCTTGTAAAAAATTTAATTTTCGGTAGAGGAAGAATATCGAAAAAGGGCATAGAAAAAGTGTTGCCAGTCGTCACCGGCAACACCATACACAAGGAACGTTTCTGGGAACCTACGCACTGTATGCATTGAGGGATGCAAAGTCACAGCACAGCGCAAGAACCAACAGAAACCCTTACCAAAAGCATACCGCAACACATCCCCTCTGTCAAACACAGTCCCACCCACAAGCATCACCGTAAACGCCAGTGTGCCTTGACAGTAGGGGGAGCCGTGTCAGCCTTGTGTCCGTGGCACGTGCCCACGCACTTCGGGAACGTTCCCCGGGCACCGTCAAGGCTCGGCTCCGGGTTCATGCTGTCAAGGCTAGGTGATGCCACACACACCAAGAACAGACCAGCCCCAAACCGTGCCACAGCAACACTTCACCAAGCACATTTTTCGACCGTCATGTGTACCGCCCATGCAGAGCCAACACATGGCGGTCTGTTAAGGAACAAATCAGCCCTTACTACGATAGCAGACGCCGAACCAACTATGCGCAAAAGACAAGTTTAACGAATAGTTCTATGGGAAGATAACTCTGTAACGCTTCTTAAAGCTTGTTTTGGCTGTTTTAGCAGATTTCCGCGGAATCCAGCAATATGGTGAATGGGCCGTCATTTAGCAGGGATACTTTCATATCAGCACCAAAGATTCCTGTTTCTACATGAATCCCCTGATTTCTTAAACATTCATTGAAATAATCATAAAGTGGTGAAGATATATCTGGCTTAGCTGCATTAATAAAACTTGGTCTTCTTCCTTTGCGACAATCTGCATACAATGTGAACTGTGAAATAGAAAGAATAGAACCTTCGACATCTAATAGTGAACGATTCATTTTCTGGTTTTCATCTTCAAATACTCTTAAATGAATCACTTTTTCTACAAGACGGTCAATGATTTCATGATTATCTTCTTCATTAAATCCAACAAGAATCATATAACCCTTACCAATAGCGCCATGTATTTCTCCATCAATTGTAACGCTTGCTTCTTTTACTCTTTGTAAAACAATTTTCATGTTGTGCTCTCCTTACAAAATCATGTTATAATTATACATGATTCTTAAAAGAAAGGAAACAAACTATGATTCATAAGACACTTGCAGATTCTATGCGCCCTATTGGTCTTGATGATGTGATTGGACAGAAACATCTTGTAGGCGAAAATAGATTACTAAAACAGTTTGTAAGGAAAGATCATCCTATGTCCATTATCTTATATGGTCCTCCAGGTTGTGGGAAGACTACTATCGCAAAAGCACTTGCCCATGATCTGAATATTCCTTATCGTATCTTTAATGCCTCTACAGGTAATAAGAAAGAAATGGATCAGATTATTACAGAGGCAAAGCTTTCTGAAGGATTGTTTGTAATTGTAGATGAAGTTCATCGTCTAAATAAAGATAAGCAGGACCATCTATTACCCTATATCGAAAGTGGCTTATTGATTATTGCTGGCTGTACAACAGCCAATCCTTATCATTCAATCAATCCTGCCATTCGTTCAAGATGTCATTTATGCGAAGTTAAGCCTTTAAATAATGAAGAAATTGTAGAGGCATGTAAAAGAGCAGCAGTGAGTGAAAGAGGTCTGAATCATCAATACGAAATAGATGAAGATGTTTATGATTATATAGCAAGAATGAGCAGCGGTGATGTACGTTATGCTTATAATTGCCTAGAACTTGCTACTATCTATGCCCCTGATACCCATATAACATTAAATATAATACAAGATGCTGTACCTCGTGCTAATATGCAGTTCGATAAAGACGAGGACCAATATTATGATACTTTAAGCGGTTTACAGAAATCTATCAGAGGATCTGATCCTAATGGTGCTCTTTATTATTTCGCAAAACTAATTGATGCCGGAGACATTGAATCTCTTGAAAGAAGATTGATCACAACTGCCTATGAAGATATAGGTCTTGCCAATCCTAATGCCTGTATGCGTACAGTTCTCGCTTTTCAAGCAGCTAAGACAATTGGTTTTCCTGAAGCAAGAATTCCTCTTGCAAGCTGTATTATAGAGTTGGCTTTATCCCCTAAATCAAGATCTAGTGAAGATGCAATCGATGCAGCGCTTGCTTCTTATCACAGCGAACCTCATAAGGCACCTCAGTATATCCGTTTAACACCTGTTGGTGTCGCTGAAGAAGATCGTTATGACTATAATAGACCTGATTTATGGGAATATCTCCAGTATCTTCCTGATGAAATCAAGGATGCACAATTCTATGTACCTTGGCTGACAAGCCGTTATGAAAAGTCATTGACTGAGAATTACCAAAGAATTCTCAAGCATGGCAGAACAACAAATATCAGAAAACTCAAAAAGGATAAGCCTCGCTAAAGAGACTTATCCTTTTTCATACCACTCTTTAATATCTTTTAAAACGCTCTGAATCGTTGAATCAAAATCTTCTAGATTCACATCATACCAGTGAACATCAAACTGGTTATTAAACCATGTATATTGCCTTTTCGCATAATTGCGTGAATGTTTCTTGATTTCTTCAATGATTTCTTCTTTTGATTTTAAACCTTCAAAATAATCAAACCACTCTTTATAACCAATCGCCTTCATAGATTGTGCATTACGTGATAAGCCTGAGTCATAGATAGTTCTTACTTCTTCTTCTAATCCCTGTTCAATCATGAGATCAACACGCTTGTTGATACGTTCATATAAAACAGGACGAGGTAATGTGAGCCCTACAAAATAAATATCATAAACAGGCTTATGTTCCTGAGCCTCTAGAATATCACTTTTTCTTTTACCAGATTCCTCATAAATCTCAATAGCTCGCAAGACTCTTTGGCGATTATTTGGATGAAGATCCTGTGCAGACTGAGGATCAAATGATGCTAAATACTGATGTAATTCTTCATTTGTATAATGTGCATACTTTGCTTTGATTTCATCATGCTTTGATTCTGTTTCTTCAAAAGTATAATCATAAAGAGCCCCTTTAATATAAAGACCTGTTCCTCCTACGACTATAGGCATATCAATTGTGTCGATATAATGGCGCACTTCTTTCTGGAATTCACTGACAGAAAAAGTTTCATCAGGATTTTTGATATCAATCATATGATGGATAATGCCCTGCATTTCTTCAGGAGTCGCTTTCGCTGTTCCAATATCCATTGTACGGTAGATCTGCATAGAATCACCGCTAATGACTTCTCCATGAAGTGCTTCTGCAAGAGAAACACCCATACGTGTTTTACCTACGGCTGTAGGTCCACAAACTGCAATTACTTTTTTCATACTACAACCCTCTTAAATAACTTTTCTATTTCATAATCACTATAGAATATAATTGTTGGTCTACCGTGAGGACAAACATAAGGATTATCACAACGCATCAAATTATCAACAATAGTCTGCATATCCTGTGTTGTAAGATATGTATTCCCTTTAACACTTGCTTTACATGCAAGTGTCGCAATTGCATGCTCCTGCATTGCCACAATATCCACGCTCTGATTGTTTAATACCTCTTGGATCATTTCATCAATAAAAATCTTCTCATCAATATTTTTCATCCACAAAGGCAGGCCACGCACGATATAAGAATGACGGCCAAATGATTCAAGATGAATACCTACCTCTTCTAGCAGTTCCTTATGCTCATCAATGACTAAACATTCACTTTCTGGATATTCAAAAGTAAGCGGAACAATCATTGGCTGTATAGATAAATCAGGATGAGAAAACTTATTCAAGAAATATTCATAATTAATACGTTCCTGAGCAGCATGCTGATCAATGATATAAAAGCCACGTTCGTTTTCTCCTAGAATATAAGTGCCTCTTGTTTGTCCAATAACCTTTATTTTTTCTTTAATAGGTTTAAGTGGTTCTTCTTTTGGCTGTGCTTTAACTTCGACCTTTTCAGGTTCATAAACAGGTATGTCTTCATGAACTGTTTCAACTGTTTCAAGAACAGGTTCTTCTTTGACTTCTTCAAATACTTCATCAAGAGGAATAGTCATCTGAGCAAGACTTGGCTTAAAAGATGCTTTTTCCGTTTCTCTTGTAGAAGGTTTATACGTAAGATTCTTTTTAGATAAAGCCTCCTCTAAACCTTTAAGAAGTAATTCCTTAAGTTCTGTTTCTTTAGAAAAACGTACTTCAAGTTTAGCAGGATGAACATTCACATCAACTAAATAAGGGTCTACATCAATCTCTAAAATCGCAATAGGAAATCTTTTATCCGCAAGGTAGCGACGATATACCTCATTGATTGTATTGATTGTTTTCATATTTTTAACATAACGATGATTTACAAGAGTTACAATATGATTTTTTGAAGAGCGCGATGTATCAATCTTAGATATATAACCTGAAACATGGAATTCCTCATTTCCAAAATCAACATGAATCATATTCTTTGCGACAGGAAGACCATAAATTTCGCTAATTACTTCTAGTAAATTATTTCTACCATTGGTCTTGAATATTGTTTTATGGTCATGTACAAGCGTAAAAGAAATTTCAGGATGTGCTAAAGCAAGACGTTCTACATAAGAATAAATAGCTGCAAATTCAGCATTAATAGACTTCATATATTTAAGTCTCGCAGGCACATTTTGGAAAATACGTTCAACCGTAATCTTTGTACCACGATTCATTGCCACGCTGTCTACTGATTTTCTTTTTCCAAATTCATATTCTACTTTTGTATTTTCTTCTCCGTCACTTGTTTCAAGTGTGAAAACACTAATAGAAGCAATAGAAGGAATGGCTTCTCCTCTAAAGCCTAATGTTGTGATATTGAATAAATCATTCTCATCTACAATCTTACTTGTCGCATGACGACTAAAACAAAGAAGTGCATCTGTACGATTCATTCCTATCCCATCATCGATAACAGACATACTGCTTGTACCACCCTGTTCAACAAGAATCGTGATACGTTTTGCCTTGGCATCTATACTATTTTCTGTAAGTTCTTTAATAACACTAGCAGGACGTTCAACAACTTCTCCTGCCGCAATCTTATTGGCTAGATTTTCACTTAATTGTCTAATATGTCCCATATACTCTCCTACAACATCTTCTTTAATTCAATTAATGTACTTAAAGCATCAAGTGGTGATAAACTCATCGGATCAATACCTTTAAGTGTTTCTTCTACGGCACTTGTTTTAACAACAGACTGCACTTCTATATTTTGAAGCTTTTCTTCAATATTGTTGTTTTCTAACGATTTTAAAATCGCATCAGCACGTACAATAACCTGTTCAGGTAATTTTGCCAGTTTCGCAACATTTATACCATAGGACTGACCTGAAGGTCCATCTTCAATATGATATAAGAAACGAATAGAATCATTTGAGATATCAGCGCCTGCATGAACATTCTTAATAGAAGCACCTTCCATACGTGTTAATTCATGATAATGCGTCGAAAAGAAAGTCAACGAATGATTATGATTGGCTATATATTCTAAAATACCTTGAGCGAGTGCCATTCCATCAAATGTCGCTGTTCCTCTACCAATTTCATCAAAGATGATTAAAGAGTTCTCACATGCATATTTCAATGCATTATTTGCTTCTAACATTTCTACCATGAAAGTAGACTGACCGCCAATCAGATCATCACTTGCTCCAATACGTGTAAATATTGCATCAAAAACAGGAAGAACGGCACTTCTTGCCGGCACAAAACATCCAATCTGTGCCATGATCATCGTCAAAGCCATCTGACGCATATAGGTAGATTTACCACCCATATTCGGACCAGTAATCAACATGATTTTTGCATCTTCACCTAAAGACACATCATTCTTAACATAATTCTCTTTTGAAATAACTTCCTCCACAACAGGATGTCTTCCTGCTTCAATATGGATAATATGCTCATCATTGAAAACCGGACGTACATAATCATTACGACCTGATACAAGTGCAAAAGATGTGAAAACATCCACCTTAGCAACAACCTTGGCAACATCCTGTATCTCATGAACAAAACCTTTAATATATTGTCTTACCTGTGTGAATATTTCATATTCTAAAGCAACAATACGATCCTGTGCAGATAGAATCTTATTCTCCATATCTTTTAGTTCAGGCGTGATAAATCTTTCTGCATTTGATAAGCTCTGTTTTCTTGTATAGTTGAATTCATCCTTAACCAAAGGTAAATAGCTTTTAGTCACTTCGATATAATAACCAAATACACGGTTATAACCCACCTTTAACCCTTTGATTCCTGTACGTTCTTTTTCTTTTTCCTCAAAGGCCATCAGCCATTTTTTACCATTCTTACGAATATCACGCAATTCATCTAATTCTTTATTGTAACCATCCTTGATGATATTTCCCTCTTTGATTACTAGAGGTGGATCATCGACAATCGCTTCATCAATTGTCTGGATAATAGGTGATAAATCAACTAACTGCATAGCAAGATTATTTAATTGTGGATGATCAAGACTTAATAACTGATACTTTAATTCTGGAATCACTTTCAGCGAAGAACAAATCCACTTTAAATCTCTCGCATTCACATTTCCAAAAGCCACTCGAGAAGCCAGCTTCTCAATATCATAAATATCATTGATCATATCAATGATCGTTTCTCTTTCTAAGAAGTTATCCATAAACACTTCAACAAGATCGAGTCTTTCTTCAATCTTCTCTTTAGAAATAAGAGGCTGATCAATCCATTGTTTCAATAAACGACCACCCATTGCACTATGTGTATGATCTAATAACCATAATAATGTGCCATATTTTTCATTATTCGCATTCTTAGTGAGTTCTAGTGCTTTTTTAGTGGCACTTTCCATATAAACATAATCTTCCTGTTTCACTTCTACAATCGTCTGAATATATTCCAGTTCTCTTTTTTGTGTATCAAGAAGATAATTCAATAGGTTTGCACAGATCTTGATTTGTTTTAAATCATTAATATTCTCAAATATTTTCTTATAGTTATCTTTTATCGTTTCATCTTTAAAAGAAGACATCATCACGCCGTCAATAGAAATAGAATCATCTTCCACAACTATTTCTTTAATACCTAACGATTCAATCTTATTACGTAAAAGATGTTTCTTTTTCTCTAGATTTAAACAATAGAATTCACCTGTTGATAAATCAGCATAAGCCAATGTATAAGAAAAATCAAAAACACCCAACGCACCAATAAAGTTATTAACCTTCTCATTTAACTTAAAGTCCATCAAAGTACCAGGTGTAACAATCTGAACAACACCTCTTTCTACAAGACCCTTTGCTTTTGGATCTGAAAGCTGTTCAACAATAACAACCTTATGACCTTGTTTGACCAATTCTTCTACATAACCTGTTGCAGCATGAAAAGGAACTCCACACATTGGAACACGTTCTTTTACACCTGCATTTTTTCCTGTTAAAGCAAGATTTAATGCTTTAGAAGCGACTGCTGCATCATCAAAGAACATTTCATAGAAATCTCCTATACGATACATTACAATTGCATCCTGATAATCTTTTTTTAATTCTAAATATTTCTCCATCATGGGAGAGTATTTTTCTTTTTTCAAAATGATACCCACTCCTAACTCTCTCATTATAACATATTTTTAATCAATCATAAGAAGTAATGCTAATTGAGCACTCTTTTCTAATTCATCTATTGTTGTATATTCACTCACACTATGACAATCATTCATGGCACATGCAACTACAATACCTCTGATTCCTTCTTTCACAAATCTATTATTATCAGAACCACCATGTGTAGAAATAAGGCGGGGTGCTAATCCAAGCTTATTACAGGCACGTTTAAAGCGTTCGACAACCTCTTCATCCTCTTCAATTTTATAGGCCTCTATATGCACATAATCACCGAATTCTATATCTCCATGTTCTTTTGCTGCTTCTTCTTCGAAGATTTTCTTTATATAGCAGCTCCAGTCAAGCGCATCTTGGTGATCAAAACTTCTTATTTCTCCGGTAATAATAACTTCTCTAGGGACAATATTACGTCCTTCTCCACCCTGAATAGTACCAAAATTGACTGTTGTCTCATCATTGACACGGCCATTAGGAATACGGATGATGGCACTTGAGGCAATCTTTAAGGCATGAATACCATCTTCAGGATTAAAACCTGCATGGGCACTTTTACCCTTAACAACAATCTTAAAAGAAACAATAGAAGGAGCCTCTATTGCTGCTAAGCCTACTTCACCGGCTAAATCAAATGTATAACCAATACGTGATTGAATACGACCAAAATCATAATAAGCGCTTCCTGCATCATAAGGTTCTTCAGCTACGCTGATAGCAAGTTCTATATCACCATGAGAAATATTCTGTTCTTGGATTGTACGAATGGCTTCAATATAAGAAGCAAGTGCAGAGACATCATCAGCACCTAAAACTGTTGTTCCATCACTTGTAATACGTCCATCTTCATGAACAATAGCATGCTTCCTATTACCTGGTGATACAGTATCCATATATCCTGAAAACATAATAGGTTCTTTATGAACATCACCTTTCAATACCGCATAAATATTCCCTGCTTCAAAGCCTTCTATAGGCATTTCTCTACACTCCATATGACATTCTTTAAAAACCTTCATCAAATAGTCTTTCATCTTCTTTTCATGATAGGATTCACTATCAATAGAAACCATTTCACAAAATGTCTGAACAAGTCTTTCTTTATTAATTACCATGAATATTCCCCTTAAAATCAAAAATGGAAGGAATATATTATTCCTTCCATCCTCCTATTATCTGTTACCTGAATTTGAAGAGTCTTTTAATAAGACGTCATGTGCGCCACCTTCAACGATTGAAGTTGCAGACACAAGCTGGATCTTCGCTTTTTCCTGTAATTCAGCAATTGTAAGTGCCCCACAGTTACACATTGTATGCTTCATCTTGCTTAATGATAAACTAACGTTATCTTTTAAGCTACCAGCATATGGCACATAAGAATCGACACCTTCTTCAAATGAAAGCTTCTTATCTCCGCCTAAGTCATATCTCTGCCAGTTTCTAGCACGTGCAGAACCTTCGCCCCAGTATTCTTTCATATACTGACCGTTGATGTTTACCTTGTTAGTTGGTGATTCATCAAAACGAGAGAAGTAACGACCTAACATAATGAAATCAGAACCCATTGCAAGAGCAAGAGTCATATGGTAATCATGAACGATACCACCATCTGAACAGATTGGGATATAAATACCAGTTTCTTTGAAGTATGCATCTCTTGCTTCAGCGACTTCGATAGTTGCAGTTGCCTGACCTCTACCGATACCTTTCTGTTCACGAGTGATACAGATAGATCCGCCACCGATACCAATCTTGATGAAGTCAGCACCAGCTTCTGCTAAGAATCTAAATCCTTCACCATCTACAACGTTACCAGCACCAACTTTTACAGTATCACCATAATGTTCTCTGATCCATGCGATAGTGTTAGCCTGCCAAGCTGAATAACCTTCTGAAGAGTCGATACATAATACATCTACACCTGCTTCAATTAATGCAGGAACTCTTTCTGCAAAGTCTCTTGTATTGATACCAGCACCAACAACATAACGCTTAGATTCATCTAATAATTCATTAGGATTTGATTTTCTTGATTCATAATCCTTTCTGAATACGAAATAAAGAAGTCTGTTATCATCATCAATAATTGGTAAAGCATTTAATTTGTTTTCCCAGATAATATCATTTGCTTCTTTTAAAGTAATATCTTTATGTCCGCATACTAACTTATCAAAAGGTGTCATGAAATCAACAACTTTTTCATTTTCATCCATACGGCTGACACGGTAATCTCTACCAGTCACTAAACCAATCAAACGACCATTTGCTGTACCATCTTCAGTAACAGCCATAGTTGAATGACCCGTCTTTTCTTTAAGTGCAAGAACATCTGCTAAAGTATCATTAGCGCTTAAGTTAGAATCACTTGGTACAAAACCTGCCTTATAGTTTTTAACACGTCTTACCATTGCTGCCTGTGATTCAATTGTCTGTGAACCATAGATAAATGAACATCCACCTTCTCTTGCTAAAGCAACTGCCATACCATCATCAGATACAGCCTGCATAACTGCAGATACAAGAGGGATATTTAATGAAAGTGCTGGTTCTTCACCTTTCTTGAATTTAACTAAAGGTGTCTTTAAACTAACATTCTGTGGCTGGCATTCTTCACTAGAATAACCAGGAATCAATAAATATTCATTAAAAGTGTGTGAGGGTTCATTAAAAATATGTGCCATAATAATCTCCTTTTTATATAAATTAGTTCAATAATAAACATTTAAAAACATTTAGTCAATAGCTTTTAATAATTCTTCATTGATGATTGTTTCAACTTGTATAAGGTAATCATTTACTTCACTTTTTAGATTTAAATAATTCACAATGAGAGGATGATTTTCAAAGTATTCTTTCTTCTTTGAATAAGCCTTCATCTCTTCTTCGGTCAGTTCACCAAGTGCCTTCTTTTTTAGAATAATCTGGCTATCTTCTTTGATTTCATCTTCTAAAGCCAGTAATTCAGGGTGCTGCTTTAAGGCCTCTTCATACTTCTTAAATTCCTGAATAAGCGGATCACTTAGAATCAGCTTATTTAAAGCTTCTGCCTGAGTCTTAGTTGCCGCTTTCAACCTGTTCCCCTGTCAAAGCCCATGTCTTTGCTTCAGTTACACGAACATCAACAATCTGTCCCACCATTGAGGCATCACCTTTAAAGTTAATTAACTTGTTATGTTCTGTATAACCTGATAAGACATCTGGGTTCTTCTTAGATGGACCTTCTACAAGTACTTTAACAACCTGTCCTAAGTATTTCTGATTGGCTTCATTTGCGTATTTATTTACAAGTTCATTTAAGCGATATAAACGCTGCTCCTTATCACTAAGAGGGACATTGTCTTCCATCTTTGCTGCAGGAGTACCTTCTCTAGGTGAATAAATAAATGTATAAGCTAAATCATACTTACAATAGTTATATAAAGATAAAGTATCCTGGAACTGTTCTTCTGTTTCATTTGGGAAACCAACAATGATATCTGTTGTCACAGTGCAGTCCGGAATTTTTTCTTTAATCATATCAAATAGTTTTAAATAGCTTTCCTTTGAATAACGTCTACCCATCAGCTGTAAAACATCATCATTTCCTGACTGAACAGGTAAATGGATAGAAGGCATGATATTATCATACTTAGCGATAATATCAATCATATCCTCATTAAAGTCCCAAGGATGGCTTGTAGTGAATCGAATACGATCAATACCAGTCTTTGCGACAGCTTCTAATAATGTTGCAAAGTCAGTGCCGTTATTTAAATCCTTACCATAAGAGTTAACATTCTGTCCAAGTAATGTAATTTCTTTATAGCCGCTATTCTTTAATTCTTCTACTTCCTTGATAATTTCTTCTAATTCACGAGAACGTTCCTTACCCCTTGTATAAGGAACAATACAATAAGTACAGAATTTATTGCATCCATACATAATATTGACCCATGCCTTGTAGTTATTGGCACGATGACTTGGAAGATTTTCAATAACATCCCCTTCCTTAGACCAGACTTCAAGAACAAGTTCCTTTTCTAACATAGCCTGTTTTAATAAAACTGGAAGACGATGGATATTATGTGTACCGAAAATAAGATCAACCTGAGGGAATTTCTCTAGAATCTTATTAACAACTACTTCCTCCTGTGCCATACAGCCGCATACACCAAAAATCAGATTTGGTCTAGTCTTCTTAATGTTCTTCAAGTAACCGATCTTGCCAAATACTTTTTCTTCAGCATTTTCTCTGATTGCGCAGGTATTTAATAATACAACATCTGCCTGTTTTACTTCATCAGTATGAGTATAACCCATCATTTCTAAGATACCTGATAATGTTTCAGTATCTCTTTCATTCGCTTGACATCCATAAGTCTGGATATAATATGTCTGTCCTTTTCCAATCCCCACCATATCTGCAGGAATCTCAAATGCATCATCTAAATGTCGTACTTCAGTACGACCTCTAGAACGTGCATCCTTTAAAGAAGGACCTTTAAAATATTTACTATAATCTTTCATAAACGCTCCTTTTCGACACCATTATAACAAATACCCCTCACAAAAAAAACCCCCTAAATTGGGGTAAAAGTGTTAAATTAAAAACATATAGACAACAAGTGGAATAGTGAAAACAGAGATTAATGTCGTCATAAAGATTGTCTTAGCTGCTAATTCACTATCTCCGCCATATTTATTAGTAAACAAGACAGCAGAACTACCTACTGGCATAGATAACATAATCAAAGTCAATCCTCTTAAATAATGATCCTTGATCAAAAATGCAATAATTGGATAGGCAATAATCGGTAAAATCAGCTGCTTGACGAGTGTATAAACATAGACACGTAATTCATTGAATACTTTTTTAATATTCATAGCACCAAGTGTGACACCGATAATAATCATCGCTAAAGGCGTTGTCATATCGCCTACCATACCTGTAAAATCTGTTACAATCTTAGGCGCTCTTATATGCATCAAATAGAGAATAAGTGCTAGAAATGAACATATCACGCCCGGCGTAATCAAATTCTTAAAATTCAGTTTATTGTTTCCCTGCTGACCAATTCCAATCAAATATACCCCTAAAGTAAAAAGAATAATATTAAAAACCATGCCAAATAAAGATGTGTGGAAAACAGAATCATTTCCAAATATAGCTTTCATAATAGGATAACCAATAAAACCAATATTAGAAAATACTGTCATAAATACATATAAACCTGTTTGATT
>OLRI01002382.1_pt1 | contig 13233 bp, 7 predicted proteins | sample 1672871 | NCBI WGS metagenome assembly OLRI01 (sample SAMEA3136732, study PRJEB25190) | human gut metagenome
GTGGTGCCCGGCAGCCGGCGGAAGGTCTGGTGGCAGTGCGCCAAGGGCCACGTGTGGCAGGCTGCCATCGCCTCCCGGGCGGTGGATGGGGCGGGCTGCCCGGTGTGCGCCGGAAAGCAGGTGGCGGCAGGGGAGAATGACCTGGCCACCCTCTTCCCCCACCTGGCCCAGCAGTGGGACCGGGCGCGCAACGGGGCCATGACCCCGGAAACCGTCTCCCCCTACAGCAACCGGAAGGCCTGGTGGGTCTGCGCCCTGGGCCACCGCTGGCAGGCAGCCGTCAGCGCCCGGGCCGGGGGAAGCGACTGCCCCTACTGCGCGGGCCGCAAGGTCCTAGCGGGGTTCAACGACCTGGCCACCAAAGACCCAACGGTGGCCGCGGAGTGGGACCCCACCCTCAACGGCGGCCTCACCCCCCAGATGGTGACGGCGGGCAGCCACAAAAAAGTGTGGTGGCGGTGCAGCGAGAACCACGTGTGGAAAGCCGTGGTCTATGCCCGCACCGGCGCCAAACACTGCGGCTGCCCGGTGTGTGCCGGGAAGGTGAGCCGGCGAAACCAGGTGCGGTACCCCACCCCCACGGGGCGCGGTGCCCGCACCGCAACAAGACAGAAAAAGGAGGAAAGTCTATGAAAGGCAAGGCAAGACGCCTGTTAAGTTGGGTATGCGTGCTTGCACTGTGCATGAGCTTGCTGCCGGTGACGGCGTTGGCGACAACCGGAAGCGGCACCCAGAAAGACCCGGTGACCAATACGGAGAATCAGGTTACCGTGAATAAGTGGGTCAGTACAGACGAAGATGGCAATTACAGGCTGAATATGGAGGCCTATGCCAGCAATGTTGTGACCACCGAGTCCAAAACTACGCCGCTGGATATCGTGCTGGTGTTAGACCAGTCGGGTTCTATGGCGGATACTTTTTCCGGGAACCAAACACGACAGGCTGCCATGAAAACCGCTGTTAAGAATTTTATTGACAGCGTGGCAAAGCAGTACAGTGATGAATCTAACCATCAGATGGCGATTGTTACGTTTGACAACAATGCATCTGCACTGGCGGATTGGACAGCGGTAAATAGCCAAGGAAAAAACGGACTGGAAAGCGCTATTGATAATTTGTCCAGTCGTCCGGAAGGTGCAACTAATGTTGCTGCTGGAATGGAGGAGGCACAGGATCTTTTAGAAGACAAGACTGGGAATAACGATCGCCAACAGGTGGTTATTGTTTTCACGGATGGAGTGCCGACTACGTCAAATGAGTTTAATACTAGCGTGGCAAATCAAGCGCTTACAATTGCAAAGGGTCTCAAAGATGACGGTGTATCCATTTATACAATTGGAATATTTGCAGGTGCAAATCCTAGCGAACTTTATGGCGCATCCGGATTTGATACCAACAGTGATGGGACAGTTAACTCTTCTTGGAAGATCGATGAATGGGGATTCTTTCCAGGAACAGACTTCCCAGAAGCTGATAGACCTGCGGCCAATCGGTTCTTGAATTACCTTTCCAGCAACTATTCGGATGCAGCAGAAATTGGCTTGAGGAGAGATACAGAGGGCCTAGGGATATTGCATAGTGCGATAACTTATACGATTACTAGAAACTTTACGTATAGTAATGACGGCTATTATTTGACTGCGGAAAACTCCGAAGGGCTAAATGTTGTCTTCCAGAAAATTTTTGATGAGATCAATTCCCTTCAGGTGTACCCCGATGCAACTGCTTTGTTGACGGATACGCTGTCGCAGTATTTCAATTTCCCGAGCGATCTGGCAGAGGGTAATGTAGAGGAGGGTTCTGACGTCACTGCCCAGTATGTACCTGTGGAATCCATTGATGGAGATAACATCACTTGGGGCACTGCTGAGAAGCTGCCCGACGGAACGAATCTTGAGGTTACGGTTGAGGGTGACACCATCAACATTAAGGGCTTTGATTACGTTAAAAACGCTGTGACGCAGAAGGAAGACGGGATCACCGGCGGCAAGCTGGTGGTGTCCTTCCCCATTGAGCTGGACGCGGCGGCGTGCGGCTATCAAGGTGGTACCTATCCCACGAACGATACTACCAAAGACAAGGCTGGCCTGCACTATAAGGACAAGCAGGATGCTCCCCAAAATAACGAGTCTACTCTGCTTGATAAGAGCCCGACGGTAGAGGTCGACGCAAGCCAGGTGGAGCGTCAGGGGACGCCGATTACTATCGAAGTTTACATTGATGGAAGCATAGAGAAAACAACGGATCCCATTGCGAAGTACATCTCTGTCACTCCGGTAAACGGAGGAACCTTCAGTGATGACACGGACCTGGTGACATATAATTTCACCTACTACGACTGCAAAGACATCGGTTTCAAGGCAAGCGATGGATATGCCATTGAAGCAGTAGATGCTAACTTGGTTTTTGGACAGAGTGAGTGCAAGAAAATCACAGAAGACAATGGAACTATCACAGCGGATAACGTCGACGGTGGAACTACTGTAAAAGTATATGTACGGTCACTCTATACCGTGAATTTCTATGATGCAGAAGGCACTCTCATTTCCGGTAGTATAAAAACCGGCTTAGTCGCAGGGAAGACAGCACTGGAGCCTGCATCTCCCGATGTTAGTCGTCCAAACGTTGAAGATAGCTATAACGGAACTGAAACATACAAAAATGTCTGCGGCACCAGCGGCAAGGATTGTAAAGATGACAATAAGGACGACGTTTGTGACAAGCACGCCCCTGCTACCGCAGAGGGCAAACAGAAGTCGGAGCACTTTACTTATGTGGCATCCTTAGAGAATGAGATTACCTTGCCCGAGCTTCCCACCGAAACCGGCATGGCAGTGAACGGCTGGTATCTGGGCAGCGCTGCAGCAACAGAAAGAACGTATGCTCCGGATACAACGTATAGTATTAGCGAAGAGGGCGATAATGCCGACAACGCTAATGACAATATCATCAACTTCTACTGTACAAGTACCGCAAAGAGCTATAGCGTGACTTACAAATGGAGCGGTCTGCCTGATGGCGCAGAGGCTACGCTTCCTGAAAAGACTCAGCATGAGTACAACTCCACTGTAACGGTAGATACTACCTACAAAAATGGAACTCCTGTGAAGGTTGGTCACGATACCTATACCTTTAGCGGGTGGAGCACAGAAGATGCTACCATTGGGGACGGCGGCCAATTCTCCATGCCCGCCAAGGACGTTACTTTTACTGGCATCTGGGAAAAAACAGCTACTGATCCCCAGTATACTGTCAGCTATGAAGTAATTGGCGATGGACCAGAATCTTACTCGGGTACAATACCGGAAGAGACTCAGCATTATGCAGGTGACCCGGTCAAAGTAGCGGATGATCTGACTGCCACTGCTGAAAACGGAACTTGGACGTTTAGCGGTTGGCAGACGGAGACGGAGGATGTCAATGTTGAAGACGGCACATTTACCATGCCGGCAAAAAATGTTACATTCACTGGAACCTGGACATTTGAACCCTATATCTATACTGTTACGGTAGAGGTTGTCAATGGTACTGCTACTGCGGATGGGCTGTCTAAGGGAAGTACTGAGGGCGATACCACTACTTATACGCTCAAAGTAAATCATGGTGAAGACGCCACGATCAGCTTTGCGGAAAAAGAAGGGTTCGCCTTGGATATTGTCACCGTGAACGGTGACTCTGCTCAGCTGACGGAAGATAGCACCTATACCTTTGAGAACGTTATCAAGGACCAAAAGATCACTGTGGAGTATAGCACAGACGTGATTGGTCCTGATGGTCCTGACGATATCCCCGATAAGTATCAGGTGACTGTCAATTACACCACCGATGACGAGGGCAAAATTGCAGATGACGCAACAACCACGGAAGTTTTGACGATCCTGGATGAAGAAGGAAACCGCGTTGAAACCGGCACCGTAACCGCAACCGGTTCCACCGCAGAAGCAAAGGATGCGGATGCTTTCTTCTTCGATCATTGGACACTGAAAACCTCTGAAGAAGGGACCGAAATAAATCAGGATAGCTTAAATGCGACGTTTGAGAAATATCCGTTGGCCAATGTCTCCGGTGGGGATGTTATCACTTTCAAAGCCTACTTCACAGCAAAGACCTATAGTCTTGATGTGAGTAAGACTTTGACTTCGGTTGGCAATGCTCAAATTGCAGAGGACATTACAGATGTTCCTATGGCTAAAGTCGGAGAAGACATTGTCTGGACCATCACTGTGAGCAACACTGGCAACCAGCCGCTGAATCAAGTCACAGTAACTGATACCATGATTGGTGAGCCATCTGGAAGCGTTTCTCTCAGTTCGAACGAGAAAAATGTGTCCATCAGTGATGCAGTTGCCACTATTCAGACTTTGGGAGTAGGCTCCTCTGTTGAGATCACTGCCACGTACGAAGTGCAAGAGGCGGACGCAGGAAAGTCGTTGAATAACACCGCCGTAGCGATCGATGAGGATTCCCATCAGGATGAGGAGACTCCTAAGGATCCCGTTGTTGTTGAGAAGCCGGAGTTGTCTATCCTCAAAAAGGCCGAGATAACCGGCACCACCGTCACCCTCGGCGATCAGATCAACTACATCATCACTGTCATCAACACCGGCAACGTTGACCTGCCTGACGTGACGGTTACGGATGAACTGATGCCAAACAGCGTCAACGTCAGTATTGACGGTGCGGACGCAGAGTCCAAGGGTGTTTCCGACAACACGGTAACCATCGGTAACTTGGCAAAGGGTCAAACCGCCACTATCACCTACAGTTACACTGTCACTGCTGCGGATGTAGAAACCGGTAAGGTAGAAAATAGTGCAACCGGCGATTCTGGTCAGACAGACCCCACAGATCCCAGCACAACAGAGACCGAGGTGTCTGATCCCGGTGCGGTTACTGTGACCCCCGCCGACATCACCCTCTACACTGGCGGCACTGGCTACAGCGGTATTGTCGGTAATGATGGCAACCTGGTGAAAGACGAGACAAACGGCCTGCCTGAGCCTGGATATTACATCCAGCTGCCCGAAGCGCTGAATAAGGCGCTGCTGGATGCGTTGGATCAGCCAGAAGATACCGTTCTGAATCTGTCGGATTATGTGACATTCACTTACGATGATGACACAAATGCAAGAACCTGGGCACTTGCCCTCTATGATGAGGATGGAACTAGCCAGGCATATGGCAAAAACGTCTATCGTCTGCTCCCCACCGCAGCAGGACAAGATCCCGTACGTCTGCAAATCACTGGCGACACTGTAGAAGAAGGCAAAGTTCTCACCGATGACGTATTCGAGATCCACCTGGATGGCGACCTGTACCGCGAGTACAACATGGCCATCTATTCTGGTACATTGGATCCTGGTCAGGTGAAGCTCACCTTCAAAACCAATAACCAGCTTGGTGAACTTTCTGGCAAGAGCTATAGCGTGGACACCGAGTCTGGCAATCTCAAAATCCGTGGTGTGACCGATGAGGCAGAGTCTAGTACCGTTGGGACGGAGACAGCCAGCGGTTTCCGTGCAGAAGTACTGGAAGGAACCACGTACAGCATCAATGGAAGCAATATTGGCGTGAAAGATGACGCTGACATCCATCTGTTGGTAGACGATATCGTCACCGATGGTGAATCTTCCAACGAAGTGACTGATGCCCTGGAAGCAAAAACAGAGCAAGTGCTCCAGGCCAAAGAGATTTCCCTGGAGAATCCCACCTACGACAAGAAGTACATGGATCTGGTGGACAACAGCAACGGCAACGTATATGTGACAGCCAAGGATAATGAGGGCAACAACGCAAACGTCACCATTACCTGGCCCATGCCAACGGATGCAGCGGAAGACACCGAGTTCTATGTTGTGCACTTCGATGGACTGGACCGTGAGTTCAGTGGTGCAGAAGCAGCCGATAAGATCAACGCCACTACTCCCGAGGTTTTGACGGTTACCGAAGCTGAGGATGGCAGCATCACCTTTACTACCGACAGCTTCTCCCCCTTCGTTCTGGTCTACAACCAGAAAGACGCTGCTGCCCCCAGCCTGACCGTGGACAAGGAACTGACTGCGGTCAACGGCAAAACTCCTGGCTCCAGCGTCTCCGTGAATGACACCCTCACCTACACCATCACGGTGACCAACAATGGCAACGTGGACCTGACCGGTGTGTCTGTGAAGGATACTTTCAATGGCAAGGGAACGCTGAACTTCGCTGCATCGGATGACTACACTGTCACCAACAACAATGATGGCACCTACACCATCACTCTCAACAGTAATTTGGCAGTGGATAATTCTGTGAAGATCATCGCCACCTACAAGGTTCTCCGCGGTGACGCAAACGATACGCTGACCAATACAGTGTCTGTGACTGGCACGCCCACCGATGGTGGTGAACCTACGACAGGTGAAGACACCGAGACAACCCCCGTCAATCCCTACCATCCCCCCATCCGTCCTCCTGAGGACCCCGATAAGCCCGAGCTGAACACCGAGGACCACTATGCCTACATCGTGGGCTATGAGGACGGCAGCGTCCAGCCCGAGGGCGACATCACCCGGGCAGAGGTGGCCACCATCTTCTTCCGCCTCCTCACCGACGAGAGCCGGGACGCGTTCTGGAGCCAGACCAACGACTACACGGATGTGCCCGCAGATGCCTGGTACAATAACGCCGTCTCCACCCTCAGCAACGCCGGCATCATCGACGGCTACGAGGATGGCACCTTTAAGCCCGACGGCAACATCACGAGAGCGGAGTTTGCCACCATCGCCGTGCGCTTCTTCGAGGCTACCTATGATGGGGAGGACCTCTTCTCCGACATTGCCGGCCACTGGGCCCAGGATTACATCAACGAGGCCGCCAACGCCGGCATCGTGGATGGGTATCCCGATGGCACCTTCCGGCCCCAGCAGTATATTACCCGGGCCGAGGCCATGACCATGGTCAACCGCACCATTGACCGGCACCCTGATGCCGATCACCTGCTGGAGGACATGATCACCTGGCCGGATAACCTAGAGACTGCCTGGTACTATGAACAGGTCCAGGAGGCCACCAACTCCCACGAGTACACCATGAACACCGACGACGAGCAGAATCCTTACGAGATCTGGACCGAACTCCTCCCCAACCGGGACTGGTCTGAATTGGAGAAGGTGTGGTCGGACGCCAACGACGGCGCCGGTTCTGGGGAAGTGGTGTAACCCCTTATCTCTCCAAAACCAACCATCTCGTTTTGAAAACCCAAAGAGGCGGGGCCTGTTCCCCGCCTCTGCTTTTCTAGTCTCCTGGTCCGGACAAAACCGAGGTGGAATGGCAGGGGAGGGGCCTCTAGGAAGCAGTACAAATTCTACGAAGATCGGCCAGGAGATTTGTTGTCTTCGCATCTACCAGTAGATGGAAAGTTGTGCTATACTGTCTCAATATCAGGCGGAAGTTCTGGAACTGCAGCCATATGCCTAGGTGAGCCCAGCAAGCCAGCGCGGCGTATTTGCCCAGAGGAACCGCGCGCTGATACCCGATCCAAGAGCCGGGAACCATAACCACAGTGGGTTCCGGCTTTTCCTTTTGCCTGAGTTTGCCGGCCGTTCAAAGGAGGAACCCATGAAACCCTATCAGCACACGGTGCAGTACTATGAGACCGATCGAATGGGCATTACCCATCACAGCAATTATATCCGTTGGATGGAGGAAGCCCGGGTGGACTTTTTGGCCCAATTGGGCTGGAATTTAGAGCGGCTGGAGGCGATGGGGGCGGTGTCTCCCGTCACGGCCCTGGATGTGAAGTACCGGCACGACACCAAGTTTCCGGAAGTAATTTCCATCCAGGTGTCCCTCACCAAGTTCACAGGGATTCGCCTGAGGCTGCACTATGTGATGCGCAATCCGTCGGGTGTGGTGGTGTTCGAGGGAAACTCGGAGCACTGCTTCCTGGACCAGGAGGGGCACATCCTGCGCCTGCCTAAGGCGTTTCCAGCCTTTGCCCAGGCCCTGTCGCAGATGGTGGAGGCGTGACCCTTGGCATTGGCAGGGGGATTGATTTTCCCACCCCCTTGTTCTATGCGCCTAAGAAACATGGAACAGGGGATCTGCCTGGGCGGCATCGTTTGGGCAGCCACTGCGTAGAACAGACATACCAGGTTTTCGGAAAAAGGAGGTAGCGGTTGCATGATGGATCATGTCATAGAACTGATCAAAGTGATCTTTCTGGGAATTGTAGAAGGGATTACGGAATGGCTCCCCATCAGCAGTACGGGGCACATGCTGCTGGTGGATGAGTTCATCCAAATGAACATCACCCAAGAATTTAAGGATATGTTTCTGGTGGTCATCCAGTTGGGCGCCATCCTGGCTGTGGTGATCCTCTTTTGGGAGAAGATGTGGCCCTTCCAGCGGAAAACAGCCACCCAGCCTGCCGTGCGCTGGGATACCATTCAAATGTGGCTGAAAGTGGTGGTGGCCTGCATCCCCGGGGCCGTGGTCACCATCCTGTTTGATGATTATATCGAGGCCCACCTCCATACCCCGGTGGTCATTGCGGCAGCTCTCATTGTGTACGGTATTGCCTTTATCCTCATTGAAAACTGGAATAAGAAGCGCACCCCAAAGGTCAACACCTTGGGGGAGATCACCTACCGCACCGCCTTCCTCATCGGCCTGTTCCAGGTGCTGTCCATTATCCCCGGCACCTCCCGGTCGGGGTCTACCATCATTGGGGCGCTGCTCATCGGCGTGTCCCGGGTGGCGGCGGCGGAGTTTACCTTCTTCCTGGCCGTGCCGGTGATGTTCGGCCTGAGTCTGTTTAAGCTGCTGCAGTTTGGGTTCGCCTTTACCAGTGCGGAACTGGTCACCCTGATTGTGGGGAGCTTGGTGGCCTTTTTGGTCTCCCTGGTGGTCATCAAATTCCTGATGGGATATATTAAGAAGCATGACTTTAAGGTGTTCGGATGGTACCGCATCGCGTTGGGTGCTGTGGTGCTCCTTTACTTCACCTTGCGGTAAAGAAAACCCCGCTGGCGGTCTTTTGGGGACTGCCGGCGGGGTTCGCTATCTTCTGCCATGGTTTTCACCAAAGCGACAGGGCCGGCATAGAATGGACCGATCCCAAAGAAAGCTATGGTGAATGCAATGAAACGAAATTGGATACTACGGATGGGCGCGGTCCTTCTTCTCCTGGCCCTGACTGCTTTGCCAGTGGGGGCCCAGGCGGCCACATACCGGGGGTTGGATGTCAGCGTCTGGCAAGGGGCCATCGACTTTACCCAAGTAAGAGCCTCAGGAAAAGAGGTCGTGTATATTCGGGCAGGGTATGGACACGCGGAAGACACACGTTTCCGCGAAAACGCTGCCAACGCCCGCCAAGCGGGCATGAAAACAGGGTTCTATTTCTATGTGACAGCGACGAATACCGCCCAGGCACGTCAGCAGGCAGCCTATTTTGCCGAACTGATCCGGGAAGTCCCGTATGACTGCCGCCCAGCGGTAGACTTTGAGCAGTATGGCAACCTCTCCAAGGCGGAGCTGAACGCCATTGCACTGGCCTTTGCGGAAACGCTGGAGTCCCGCACCGGCATCACGCCGGTGTTCTATACCAACGCTTACAGTGCAGCCTCCATCTGGGAGGCAGAACTCACCCGCTACCCCTTGTGGATTGCAGACTACGGGCCCAGTGAGCCGGCGTCCATTGGTCACTGGCGCAGCTGGGTTGGGTTTCAGTATGCGGACAACGGGCGGGTCCCCGGCATCTCTGGGAATGTAGACCTGGATCGGTTTACCGACGGGGTGTTTGTAGAGGAGACCAACCGACCCTTTGTGGATGTCTCCCCCCAGGCCTGGTATGGCCCGGCAGTGGGGGACCTCTATCAAAAGAATCTGATACAAGGGGTGACCTCGGACCGGTTTGCCCCAGACCGCCCTGCTCAGCGGGCTGAGGTGGTAACCCTCTTTTACCGCATGGCGGGAGAGCCGGCGGTGACGGGGGCCTCCGGATTTGTGGATGTCCCGGCGGATGCCTGGTATGCTTCCGCCGTCCGTTGGGCGGAGGAGAAAGGCATTGCCCAGGGGGTCGGGGCGTCGTATTTTGCGCCCACCCAGGCGGTGACCCGCCAGGAGATGGCGGTGTTCCTCTATCGCTATGGGCAGGAGGCAGGGTATGATGTCAGCGGGCAGGCCTCTCTGAGCCGGTATGCAGACCGAGGGGCCGTGGCGCCCTGGGCCCAGGAAGCGGTCCAATGGGCCGTGGCAGAGGGCATCCTGCAGGGCACGGCCTCGGACACCTTGGCCCCCAACGCGATGGCGGACCGGGCCCAAATGGCGGTGATGGCGGACCGTTTCCTGCTGAAATATTCCTCTGCTGCGTGAAAACATGCCGCCCTGTGCGCAGATGCACACAGGGCGGCTCATATTACAGCGTGGAGCGCTTAGGATCTTTTGTTATAGGCCTCGATGCCCTTGGCCAGCAGGTCCATGGCCCGTTCCAGGTCGGCCTGCTTCAGGACGTAGGCGATGCGGACCTCGTTCTTTCCCTTGCCAGGGGTGGCATAGAAGGGCTCGCCGGGGGCGAACATCACGGTGTCGCCGTTGTCCTCGAATTCCTCCAACAGCCATTGCTGGAACTTGTCGGCATCGTCCACCGGCAGGGCAGCCATGAGGTAGAAGGCGCCCTTGGGGCACTCACAGATGACGCCGGGGATCTGAGCCAGCTTGGCCACCACGGTATCCCGGCGGCGCTTGTATTCCTCGCGCACGGCGGCAAAGTACTCCGGACCCACCTGATACAGGGCAGCGGAAGCCACTTGGTCCAGGGTCGCCACGGAGAGGCGGGCCTGGCAGTATTTCATGGCCTCGCCCAGCAGCTCATGGTTGCGGCTGAGGATGCAGCCCACTCGGGCGCCGCAGGCGGAGAACCGCTTGGAGACGGTGTCGATGACGATGATGTTTTCCGCAGCATCGGCATACTCCCCGAAGGACTGCAGGGGCTCGCCGGCGTAGACGAACTCCCGGTAAGCCTCGTCCCCGATGAGGAAGAGGTTGTGCTCCTTGGCGATGTCGCACATCAGGCGCTGCTCCTCAGGGGTGAGGACCACGCCGGTGGGGTTGCCGGGATTGGTGCACACAATGGCCCGGGTGTGTTCGTTGATCTGGGCCTCGATCTTCGCCCGGTCGGCATACCGGTATCCCTCTTCCGGAGAGGTGGGGATGGGGTGGATGCTGGCGCCGGTGGTGTACACCATGGTGCTGTAGTTGGGGTAGAAGGGCTCGGGGATTAGAACCTCGTCCCCGTCGTCCAAGATGCACTGGAAGACGATGGACAGTGCCTCCGAACCACCGGTGGTGATGAGGATCTCATCCTTTTCAAAGTGCATGTTCAGTTTATCATAATAGGACTGGATGGCGTCGATCAGTTCCGGTACCCCAGGGGAAGGGGCGTACTCCAGGACAGGGGCCTGGAAGTTACGCACTGCCTCAAAGAACTGAGGCGGGGTCTCCACGTCGGGCTGGCCGATGTTCAGATGATAGATCTTGCGGCCCTTGGCTTCCGCTGCGACTGCGTAGGGGTGGAACTTCCGCATAGGGGACAGACCGCACTTCTTTACTTTGCTAGAAAACTTCATGTCCATACCTCCGGTTTTCCTATTTGCGCGTAGAGTCGGGGATTGCGTTGACACTATTGTACGTCTGTATGGACGAAAAGTCAATTGCTATCCAAGATAAGAACGGAGAGGATTTCAGAGGAATGAGCATACCGCGGGGAAAGGGAGGGAAACCTTTATGGTAACTTGGCGTCAGCGGTTGCGTGATCTGCTCTGTGTCAAAAGCATTGTTACCATCCTTTTGACGGTGGTGTTTGTGGCCCTTACCTTGGCAGGGCGTGTCTCCAGCCAGGAATTTTTGACCATCTTTTCCGTGGTCATCGCGTTTTATTTTGGTTCTCAAAGTGAGCGGGCAAAACACAGGGAGTGCGGGAAACCGAGCCCTTCCAGTCCGTCGCCCAAAGAAGATCGAAAGGATGGGAGGCATCCAGGTGACTTTGTCACAGCGTCGAGGGAGGATCCCTGATAGAATCAAAGCAACCCATAAGACAGGAGGCAACCCAGAATGGACGTAAAAATCAATAATCCGGAGCAGATTCCCGAACAGATTGTGCGGGCCGCCATCGCCATGATGGAACAGGAGGAAGGACGCACGGTCCAAGAAATCTCCATCCGCCGCACAGGAAAGCCAGATGAGTATGGCATCCTGCCTGTGTTTGTCCCTGTGCCCTTCCAGCGCATCCGCCGGATCACCGGCTATCTGGTGGGCACGTTGGACCGCTTCAACAACGCCAAGCGCGCCGAAGAGCATGACCGTGTAAAGCACAGCCTTTCCTGACGGTATTTTGGGGGCTTGTCAAAGCGTGTAAATGCGCGTATAATACACGCCATGGCAGGGACCATGATCATGGCCGCCGCGCCGCCTCAAGAGAGCAGCCGTTCGGTGCAAGGCTGCGGCGGCAGCCGCCTGTTCCGTCATGCGAGCCATGTGGCGAGGAGCCGCGCGGGCGCGCCCGATACAGCGCATCAAAGTGAAGGCGAAAGCCTTAAGCCGGGTGGCACCGCGGAGAAACGCATCCCCTCCGTCCCTGCGGCTGCATTGCGCAGCCGTCAGGGGCGTTTTTCTTACCGGAAGGAATTCATACAAGGAGGCAACCCATCCATGCTGGACATCAAACGGATTCGGCAAAATCCCCAGGAGCTGCGCGACGCGCTCAAGGCGCGCAACAAGGATATTTCCATCGACGAGTTTCTCGCCCAGGACGAGAAGCGCCGCACCCTGATGGCGCAGGTGGAGGAAAAGAAGGCCCTGCGCAATGCCGAGAGCAAAAAGATCGGCGAGATCAAAAAGAGGGGCGGTTCCGCGGAGGAAGTGGCCGGCATCATGGAGGAAATGCGCAAGGTAGGCGACGAGATCGCCGCCTTCGACGCGGACATCGCCGAGCTGGAAGCCGCGATGGACGCTTTCCTGATGACCCTGCCCAACTTCCCCCACGAGAGCGTGCCGCTGGGCAAGGACGATCACGACAACGTCGAAAAGCGCCGCTGGGGCACGCCGCGTGAGTTCGGCTGGACGCCGAAGGCACATTGGGACATCGGCACCGATCTTGGCATTCTGGATTTTGACACCGCCGCCAAGGTGTCCGGCGCGCGCTTTACCTTCTACCGTGGGCTGGGCTCGCGGCTGGAGCGCTCCATCATCAAC
>OLRI01002387.1_pt1 | contig 13218 bp, 10 predicted proteins | sample 1672871 | NCBI WGS metagenome assembly OLRI01 (sample SAMEA3136732, study PRJEB25190) | human gut metagenome
CTACAGTACGTCCGGGCGTTATGCAGAAGCTTGACCGTGAGGCTGGCAGAAAAGCAGAAGTTATCGAGTTCAACCCGGGCTTCACTCCGGACAACAAGTACGTTGAGATTCTTGAGATCGTTAAGGCAGTATCCGACGTAGCTGATATCATGGATGCAAAGATCCTTGTTTCCGGTGGTCGTGGAGTTGGTTCTGCAGAGAACTTCAAAATGCTTCAGGATTTAGCAGATGTACTTGGCGGAATGGTTAGCTGCTCTCGTGCAGTAGTAGAGAATGGCTGGAAACCAGTTGATGTTCAGGTAGGTCAGACAGGTAAGACTGTACGTCCTAACTTATACTTCGCAATCGGTATTTCCGGAGCAATCCAGCACGTTGCAGGTATGGAAGAATCTGATATCATCATCGCAATCAACAAAGATGAGGATGCTCCAATCTTTGATGTAGCTGATTACGGTATCGTTGGAGACTTAAACAAGATCGTTCCAGCATTAACAGAGGCTTTAAAAGCAGAGTTAAATAAATAATCAGAATGATATAAGACTTAGAGGGACTGTCACATGAATGTGTGGCAGTCCTTTTTTGCGTTATAGGATTAGGGCATCAAAAGGCGGTTTCAAGTGTTTTGATTGGCAACCTGCACAAAGTCGGGGCTATTTTGTTCCGTTGTACGAAAATAAGAAAATCTAAGTCTGCCTGAGTTAGGTTGTGATGGAATGACGTGTACGTCTTAAACGCCCCGTCCATGGGGCTTAAGACTTTTGCTGCCGTCCATGGCAGCAAAACACTATGCATGAACAGCCAGACTAAGATTTACTAATTTTCCCCCAAAGTCACAAAAGCAGTCCCGGCTTTGTGCAATTTGTCAGTCGCTAAGCTGTGAACTGCCTTTTGACACCTTAATCTCTATAGGAAATAACGTGTTTCCTATAGAGAAAAAAGTCCTTCGGGCGAAGATGCACAGTTCGCGGAGAAGTAAATAGCTGCGATGCAGCACCGCTCGCGCGGAACAAAAGCTGTGCTGTGTAAGAAACCAGAGCGTGGGAATGTGCAAAGCACACGTTTGTTTCAATATTATGTGAAAAAATTAACAATACTACTTGAAAAGCGTTTTATTTTGTAATATGATACATAAAGACTGTCATAACAGTCATTAGAATAAATACAGAAAAACCAGGAAAGAGAGGAAAAGACCATGAGAAAAAATGGAAAACTGAATACCACTTATATGGTAGAGATGGCATTATTAATTGCGATCATTTTAATTATGGCTTTTACCCCTATCGGTTACATTAAGACATTCGGATTAGAAATTACGCTGATTGTTGTTCCGGTGGCGGTAGGAGCTGTAGTGTTAGGACCGACTGCAGGTGCAATTTTAGGAGGCGTATTTGGACTTACAAGTTTTATACAGTGCTTCGGAATGAGCGCATTTGGAGCGATGCTCTTAAGCATTAATCCGGCAGGAACATTTGTTGTATGTTTTGTAACACGTCTTGTAATGGGATGGTTGACAGGACTGATCGCACAGGGATTGAAAAAGGTAAAAGCATTAAAAGGAGCATCTGTCTTTATTGCAAACCTTTGCTGTCCACTGTTGAATACCCTGTTGTTTATGACAACACTGATCCTGTTCTTCTACCAGACAGAATTTATCCAGGGACTTGCAAAAAATATGAAAGTGGCAAATCCGTTTGCCTTTGTTATTGCATTCGTTGGAGTGAACGGTTTAGTTGAGGCAGCAGCATGTTTCGTAGTTGGAAGTGCAATTACAAAAGCATTACAGCATTCCGTAAATAAATAGAATAGATGCAGGAAAACCTGTTTGAGAAAAATACCTCTGAGACGATGTCGTGATATGTTATGTATTGACACATATCTGTGATAGAACATTCGTATCGGGGGTATTTTGTATATAGAGAATATTTTGTGTGGAGATATTTCATATGAAGAACATTCTATATCGAAGATATTTCATATTGAGAGTATTTCGCATTAGAAGTATTCTTTGCTAGTGAATTTTGTGGTAGAATGAACACAGAGTGTAAAGCAAGGAGGAACGAAAAGTGGCAAACAAAAAGCTGATATCGTGGAATGTCAATGGTTTACGCGCCTGCATGGGAAAGGGATTCATGGAATTTTTTGAGCAGGCGGATGCGGATATTTTTTGCCTGCAGGAGATCAAACTGCAGGAAGGACAGATAGATTGGAAAAAAGAAGGCTATTATGCCTATTGGAATTATGCAGAGAAAAAGGGCTACTCAGGAACAGCCATATTTACTAAAGAGGAACCGTTACAGGTCACTTATGGATTAGGAATCGAGGAGCATGATCAAGAAGGACGGGTGATCACATTAGAATTTCCGGAGTATTATCTGATCACTGTATATACACCAAATTCCCAGAGTGAACTTGCAAGGCTGGACTATCGTATGAAGTGGGAAGATGATTTCAGGGCATATCTGTTGCAACTTCGGAAAAATAAACCGGTCATTGTCTGCGGGGACATGAACGTGGCACATAAGGAGATTGATTTAAAAAATCCAAAGACAAACAGAAAAAATGCCGGATTTACAGATGAAGAGCGGGCAAAGATGACGGAGCTTTTAGAGAGTGGCTTTATTGATACTTTCCGCTATTTTTATCCTGATATGGAGCAGATCTATTCCTGGTGGTCGTATCGTTTTAAGGCAAGAGAGAAGAATGCCGGATGGCGGATTGATTATTTTTTAGTGTCAGAAGAGTACAAAGAGCATTTAGCAGATGCTAAGATCCATACGGAAGTTTTTGGCTCCGACCATTGTCCGGTCGAATTGGATCTGAAGTAGGAAGGACAGAAAAATATGGTATACACGATCACTTGTAATCCATCGCTGGACTATGGTGTTACCGTGGAGAATTTTCAGATGGGGCATACGAACCGGACCGTGACCGAACAGATGAATGTCGGTGGCAAGGGGATCAATGTATCCATTGTATTAAAACATCTGGGGATTCCTACAAAAATACTGGGATTTACAGCAGGATTTACGGGAAGAGAGATAGAAAAGAGAATCAAAGAGCAGGAAATCGAGGCAGAATGGATACGGCTGCCGCAGGGAGATTCCCGCATTAACGTCAAATTACTTTCTAACGAAGGAACGGAGATTAACGGACAAGGTCCTGACATTTCTAAAAAAGAGGTGCAGGAGCTAGAGGAAAAATTAGGCATTCTTACAAAAGAAGATGTCCTGGTTTTAGCAGGCAATGTACAAAAGAGCTTAGGACAGACATTTTATGCAGATATGATGAAGAAGTTGAAGGATAGACAGATACGGACCGTGGTGGATGCATCCGGGGAACTTCTAAAAGCAGTACTGCCTTATCATCCGTTTTTGATCAAACCGAATCAGGATGAATTAGAGGGACTGTTTCAGGTCAAAATGAGTACGAAAGAAGAAATGTTTGCCTATGCGAAACAGTTGCAGGAAATGGGAGCATGCAATGTATTGATCTCTTTAGGAGGAGATGGTGCATTGCTTTTGACAGAACATGGAGAGCAGATGCAGTTAGATGCTCCAAAGGGCGAGCTGCAAAATGCAGTTGGTGCAGGAGATTCCATGGTGGCAGGTTTTTTAGCCGGATATATGGAGCATGCTTCCTATGAAGAGGCATTTCAAATGGCAGTTGCAGCAGGAAGTGCCAGTGCATTTTCAGAGCATTTGGCAACCAGAGCGGAGATTGAGCAGATATTGCCTTTACTTCTGGATTCATATCAGATACAATAAAAACAATAATAATGGAAAAGTGAGGAAATAAAAATGGCACAGAACCCGATCGTTACAATCGAAATGGAAAATGGAGATATTATGAAAGCGGAGTTATATCCGGAAATTGCACCAAATACCGTGAACAATTTTATCAGTCTGATCAATAAGGGATTTTATGACGGATTGATCTTTCACCGCGTGATCAACGGATTTATGATCCAGGGAGGATGCCCTGACGGAAATGGTATGGGAGGCCCGGGTTACGGGATCAAAGGTGAGTTTGCACAGAACGGTGTGATCAATCAGATGAAGCATACCGCAGGTGTATTGTCTATGGCACGCGCAATGCATCCGAATTCAGCAGGAAGCCAGTTCTTTATCATGCATAAAGACGCACCACATTTAGACGGCTCCTATGCAGCTTTCGGAAAGATTACCGAAGGTATGGATGTGGTAAATAAGATCGCAGAAGTACGCACAGATTACAGTGACCGGCCAATGGAAGAACAGAAGATGAAAAAAGTAACGGTTGAGACGTTTGGAGTAGATTATCCGGAACCGGAGACCGTATAGACATTTTATCATAGAATAAGAGTATGAAAAAAGAGCTGATTCAATTATTAAAAGGAAAAAATGCATATATACAGACCCATGACTTTCCCGATCCGGATGCACTTGCCACAGCCTTTGCATTACAGGAGTATTTGAAATATTACGGGATCGAAGCAACAATCTGCTATGAGGGGAAATTAGAGCGGGCGAGTGCGATCCGTATGCTCGATAACTTTGGGATTCAGGTCAAAGGCGGACAGACCAAGGGAGCATTGCCGGAAGATGCCTGCGTGGTACTGGTGGATTCTCAGAATCAGAATTCCAATGTGACCGATATCGGTGGGCAGAAGTCTGCGTGTATTGACCACCATCCGGTACATCACGAGTGCGAGTATGCCTATCGGGATATCCGGAAAACAGGAGCCTGTGCAACGATCGTTGCGTCCTATTTTGTGGAAGATGGAATCATACCGAAGCCGAATGTTGCCGCAGCACTTGCCTATGCGATCAAGATGGATACTGCGGATTTTACCAGGGGAACGACACAAAAAGATACGGATATGTTTGCCTATCTGTTCCGGTATGCGGATTGGGATCTGGTACAGAATATGTATGCGGATACGCTGGAATTAGCAGATTTGTCTGCCTATGAGGCTGCAATCCAAAGTATTGAAATCTATGACCGGGTAGGTTTTGCATTTATTCCTTTTGAATGTCAGCCGGCATTGATCGCGATGATTTCTGATTTTATGAAAGCATTGGATGGCGTGGATGTTGTCATTGTTTATGCAAGACAGGAGGATGGAATCCGTTTTGCGGTACGCAGTGATGAAAAACGCGTCAATGTAGGTGTCTTATTAAAAGAGATGCTTCACGGTATTGGTGATGGAGGCGGTCACCCTGCGATGGCAGGAGGCTGTATTTCCAAAGAGATTGCCGAACGGCTTGGAGATACATTGCATGAAACGGTAAAACGGCGTTTTATGCAGGGAATACAGGAGATGCGGGATGGAAAATCAATTGAGATGCGTAATGTTTAACCGCGAAGAGTTCCTGATAGAACATCAGTTAGATGCTGATGTTCTGTTTTTATTAGAGGGACTGTATCAATATGGGGTGCGGGTTTTAAATCTGGACGGAAAAACCACAAAAGAGGATATGGAAGAAAAGCTGTTGCAGGCAGGCTATCGGACAGAAGAAACCCTGTTAATAGCGGCAGAGGATGCAACACTGCAAAACGGAAGGGAGATCGGGCTTGCCACGATCGCATTTGTAAATCAGAAGAAAAATGGGCAGACTTATTCTGCGGCAGACATTGTTGTGGAAGGCTTTGAAGAGGTAGATTTTTATTTTTTAGAAAGGATCTATCAGAGGAAACATGGGCTGCCATGGCGTGTGATCGAGACGGAACGAACTTATCTCAGGGAGATGACGGTAGAGGATGTCGATGCCCTCTATGAAATCTATGCACAGGAGGGGATGACGGATTTTATTGAACCGCTCTGTGAGAAACGGGAGGATGAGATCGCCTATACGAAAGCCTATATTGAAAATATGTATGTCTATTACGGCTATGGAATGTGGCTAGTCTGCGATCGGGAGAACGGAGAGATCATCGGCAGGGCAGGCTTAAATACACAGGAGATCGAGGATGAGATCGTATTGGAAATGGGGTATCTGATACGGCAGGAATATCAAAGACAGGGCTATGCCTATGAAGTCTGTACGGCAATTATGGATTATGCAAAAGAGGCAAGTGGTTTTTCGGAATTGAGCTGTTTAGTAGAGGAAGAAAATCATCCGTCCTTAGGGTTGTTGCAAAAATTGGGATTTTCTTTTCGAAAAGAGGTGGATATCCTCGGAAAACGGATGAAAAGGTATGTTTATGCACTATAGACATTGCTTTTTTATCGTTTTTTTATTATAATTTATTCTATGTTTAGATATGCTGGCGGCGGTTTACAAAAGTATAAATTTAGGAAAAGTTGGTGAGAGAATGGTTGATATTTCTACAGAGAAGTTAGAAGAATTAGAAAATGAAGTGACTTCCCAGAATACAAAGCTTAAAAAAATGGAAGAATTTGTCAGTCCCGATAAGCTCTATCAGGAACTGATCCAGAGTGTGCGTAAATATCATCCATCTGCGGATATTTCCCTGATCGAGAAAGCATATCGGGTAGCAAGAGAGTCACATGAGGGACAGGTGCGTAAATCGGGTGAACCATATATCATCCATCCTTTGTGTGTGGCAATTATTCTTGCCGACTTAGAATTAGATAAAGAGACGATTGTTGCGGGACTGTTGCATGATGTTGTGGAAGATACGGTCATGACAGAAGAGGAGATCGCAAAAGAGTTCAACCCGGATGTGGCATTGTTAGTCGATGGTGTTACGAAGTTGGCACAGTTGTCCTATGATGCAGATAAGGTGGAAAAACAGGCGGAGAATCTGCGAAAGATGTTTTTAGCAATGGCAAACGATATCCGTGTCATTCTGATCAAATTAGCAGACCGTCTGCACAATATGCGGACCTTAAAATATATGACACCGGAGAAGCAGAAGGAAAAGGCAAGAGAGACCATGGATATCTATGCTCCGATTGCCCAGCGACTCGGTATTTCTAAAATTAAGATCGAATTAGAAGATTTATCCTTAAAATATTTAGAACCGGAAGCATATTATGATTTAGTAGAGAAGATCGCACTGAAAAAGAGTGCAAGAGATGACTATATCCAGAAATTAGTAGAAGAAGTCCGTAGCCATATCACCAACGCGGGCATTGAAGCAGAGATTGATGGAAGGGCAAAGCATTTCTTTAGTATTTATAAGAAGATGGTCAATCAGGATAAGACATTAGATCAGATTTATGACCTCTTTGCCATCCGAATTATTGTAAAAGATGTCAAGGACTGCTACGCAGCATTAGGAGTCATCCACGAGATGTACAAACCGATACCGGGACGATTTAAGGACTATATTGCGATGCCAAAGCCGAATATGTACCAGTCATTGCATACAACACTGATCGGACCGGACGGACAGCCGTTTGAGATCCAGATCAGAACCTATGAGATGCATCGGACAGCCGAATACGGTATTGCCGCACACTGGAAGTACAAAGAGGCTTCAAACGGTGGCAATGTAGAGAATCAGGAAGAAGAGAAGTTAAGCTGGCTGCGTCAGATTTTAGAGTGGCAAAAGGACATGTCCGATAACCGGGAATTTATGAGTCTGTTAAAAAGTGATCTGGACCTTTTTTCAGATACGGTATTCTGTTTTACGCCTTCCGGAGATGTCAAAAATCTTCCAACCGGCTCTACGCCGATTGATTTTGCCTATGCGATCCATTCTGCCGTAGGGAATAAAATGATCGGTGCAAAAGTCAATGGCAAACTGGTAACGATTGACTATGTTATTCAGAACGGTGACCGGATTGAGATTATTACTTCCCAGAACTCGCACGGACCAAGCCGTGACTGGCTGAATATTGTAAAGAGTACACAGGCGAAAAATAAGATCAACCAGTGGTTTCGAAGTCAGTTCAAGGAAGAGAATATCGCAAAGGGTAAGGAACTGATCTCGCAGTATTGTAAGATGAAGAGTATCGAACTCTCAGATATCAATAAGCCGGAATATCAGAATAAGATTTTAAGAAAATATGGATTCCACGACTGGGATTCTGCTCTGGCAACCGTGGGACACGGAGGACTCAAGGAAAGTCAGGTTGTCAATCGGATGTTAGAAGAATACAAAAAGGACCATGTCGTACCGATAACAGACTCGGATGTTTTAGAGAATATCCAGGATGCGAATATCTCTAAGACGATCCCGCAGAAGTCAAAGAGCGGAATTGTCGTAAAAGGACTGTATGATGTCGCAGTACATTTTTCAAAATGCTGCAGCCCGGTACCGGGAGACGAGATTGTCGGTTTTGTTACGAGAGGCAGAGGTGTATCCATACACAGAACGGATTGTATCAATATTATCAATCTGTCGGACATGGATCGTGCCAGACTGATCGATGCAGAATGGCAGCAGGGAGCAAGTGAGGGCAGCAACGGACTCTATCTTGCAGAGATTAAGATTTTTGGAAACAACCGTACCGGATTGTTAGTAGATATTACAAAGATTTTTACGGAGCGTGGGATTGATATCAATGCGATCAACTCCAAAACGAGTAAGCAGGGAGTAGCGACGATTTCCGTTTCCTTTAATACAAAGGGAAAAATGGAGCTGCAAAGTCTGGTGGATAAGATCCGTCAGGTGGAGAGCGTGATCGATATTGAAAGAACAACCGGTTAGAACAGAAGTGACAGGCGAGGTAAGGAATGGCAGATTTAAAGGTAAGACATTTAGTAGTCGGAGCAGTGGCAACGAACTGCTATATTGCAGAAAACAGAAAGACAAAAGAAGCACTGATCATTGATCCGGGTGACAATGCAGCGCGGATCGAACAGATCATCAAAGAGGATGGCGTTGTTCCGGTAGCTGTGCTTTTGACACATGGACATTTTGACCATGCAATGGCAGCGCAGGAAGTTGCAGAGCAGTATGGGATAAAAATCTATGCTCATGAGACGGAAAAGGAGACCTTAGAGACACCGCAGATTAATTTATCAGGAATGATCGGAAGAACGCTGACTTTTCATGCGGATTGTTATGTAAAGGACGGCGAAATTTTAAATCTTGCGGGATTTGAGATCCGGGTGCTGCATACACCGGGACATACCCAGGGTGGTGTCTGCTATTATATCGAAGAGGAAAAAGCATTGTTTTCCGGAGATACACTGTTTTGCCAGTCCGTTGGCAGAACGGATTTTCCGACAGGAAAGTCCTCGACACTGATCCACTCCATTCAGGATAAACTGATGCCGTTACCGGATGATACCATGGTCTATACCGGTCATGAAGACATGACAACGATTGGAATGGAACGAAAATACAATCCGTTTTTATAGAGAGCGTAATGGTGAAAAAATATGATTACAGTTAGTTTAAATGAGGCAGATTTTGAGTATGACATCCATTCATTAGTGAAGGCTTTTTATCCGAAAGAGGATGTCAAAGTATTTGCTGACAGTGAAAAAATTGCAGAGTTAGAAGAAAAAGAAACTCCATTGTTCCACATGGAGGTTCTTTTTTCGAGAGCAGAAAATGTGATTTCTGCCAGTGTCTTAAATGCAGAAGCGAAGGCAGGAGAACCAGCCCTTGCTTCGATGCAGATACAGGTGGATTTTTCTGACAGGAAAGAGACGAAGAATCGACTGAAACGCGGTATTTATCAGATGTTTTCGGAGCATACGGGACAGACACTTCCGTGGGGAACACTGACCGGGATCCGTCCGACAAAGATCCCGATGAGTATGTTAGAAGAGGGAAAGAGCGAGGATGAGATCCGCACCTTTATGGCAGACAATTATTTTTGCAGCCCGGAGAAAACAGAGCTTAGTATTGATATTGCCAAACGTGAATTAGGGCTTTTGAACAAATTAGACTATGAGAAAGGCTATAGTCTGTATATTGGAATCCCGTTCTGTCCAAGTACCTGTCTGTACTGTTCTTTTACTTCCTATCCGCTGTCTGCGTGGGAAAAGCGTGTGGATGAATATTTAGATGCTTTAGAAAAAGAGATTGACTACACAGCCAAGCAGTATCGGGATCGGCATCTGAATACGATCTATATTGGAGGCGGTACACCAACGACTCTGGCACCTTATCAACTGGACAGGTTGATCAGAAAAATTAAATCCAGTTTTGATTTGTCTTATCTTTTGGAGTTTACGGTTGAAGCCGGAAGACCGGACAGTATTACAAAAGAGAAGTTAGAGGTTTTGCGTTCCCATGGGATTTCGAGGATTTCGATCAATCCACAGACCATGAAGCAGGAAACGTTAGATATTATCGGACGGCATCATACGGTAGAGCAGACCATTCAGAGCTTTTTAACTGCAAGAGAGTTAGGATTTGACAATATCAATATGGATCTGATCGTAGGACTTCCAAATGAAAATTTAGAAGATGTCCGTCATACGATGGAGCAGTTAGAGAAATTACAGCCGGATAATGTTACCGTACATTCTCTTGCCATTAAACGTGCGGCAAGACTCAATATGTTTAAAGAAGATTATACAAGTCTTAAAATGGAGAATACTTGGGAACATATTGAAGTGACGGCAGATTATTGTAAGCGGATGGGCTTGCAGCCTTATTATCTCTATCGTCAGAAAAATATGGCAGGCAATTTTGAGAACGTGGGATATGCGAAAGAAGGAAAGGCAGGAATCTATAATATCCTGATCATGGAAGAAAAACAGACCATCGTGGCATGCGGAGCCGGAGCTTCGACGAAACGTGTCTGGAATACGCCAAATCCGGATGGCACGCATCGGATCGAACGGTGTGAGAATGTCAAGGATGTCGCTCTTTATATCGAAAGAATTGATGAGATGATCGAGCGGAAAAAGAGGCTTTTTGCAGAGGAATAAGAGGAAACAACATGAATCTGATCAATATAGAGAATCTGACAAAGGTTTACACGGAAAGAAAATTATTTGATAATACATCGTTTTCATTACAGGATGGAGAAAAAGTAGGGATCATTGGTATCAATGGAACCGGAAAGACAACGCTTCTGCGGATGATCATGGGAGAAGAAGAGACCGATGAGGGCACTATCACGACTGCGAATCATGTAGTAATGCGTTATCTGCCGCAGCATCCGGAATTTGAGCCGGAAAAAAGCAGTCTGGAGTGTGTGCTGGAAGGAAATGTGACGGAAGAAAATCGTTGGTCTGTCGAAAGTGATGCCAAGGGCATGATGACCCGGCTTGGCATTAAAGATTTTATGCAGCCTGCAGGACAATTATCCGGTGGACAGAGAAAACGTCTCGCATTGATATCGGTACTTCTTTCTCCGGCAGACATTCTTTTGTTGGATGAGCCTACGAACCATTTAGATAATGATATGGCAGACTGGCTGGAGGATTATCTGAAAAAATGGAGGGGAGCTCTTATCATGGTCACACATGACAGGTACTTTTTAGACAGTGTGTGTAACCGGATCGTGGAGATCGATAAGGGCAAAATCTATAGTTATCAGACAAATTATTCGGGATATCTGGAATTAAAAACCCAGCGTCAGGAAATGGAAGCAGCCAGTGAACGGAAACGTCAGTCGATCCTGCGCGTGGAACTGGAATGGATACGCAGGGGAGCAAGGGCGCGTTCTACAAAGCAGAAAGCACATATCCAACGTTATGAAGAGTTAAGGGATCATCAGGCTCCGGTGCAGGATTCTCAGGTAGAATTAAGTTCTATTTCCACAAGAATGGGAAAAACGACCGTGGAATTAGAAAATATCTGCAAGGCTTATGGAGAAAGAAAACTGATCGATGATTTTTCTTATATCTTTTTAAAAGGGGACCGGGTTGGATTTATCGGACCGAACGGTTGTGGAAAGTCTACGTTAATGAAGATTATTGCAGGCATTATTCCACAGGATTCCGGGCAGGTTATTATCGGACAGACCGTGAAAATGGGATACTATGCGCAGGAAATAGCTTCAGAAAAAAGCGAGGATGCACAGGAAATCGATCTGTCCTATATGGACCCGGCTCAGCGGGTGATCGATTATGTAAAAGATACGGCAGAATATATTCGGACTGTGGATGGAGTCATATCCGCAACAGTCTTATTGGAGCGTTTTTTATTTCCACCGGAAAAACAGTACAGTCCGATCGGAAAGCTGTCCGGTGGAGAAAAGAAAAGATTAAATCTGCTTCGGGTACTGGCGACATCCCCGAATTTTATTTTGTTGGATGAGCCTACCAACAATCTTGATATCGCTACGCTGACCATTTTAGAAGATTATCTGGATCGTTATGAGGGCATTGTTGTTACGGTATCGCATGACCGTTATTTTCTTGATAGGACTATGAAGCGTATTTTTGCCTTTGAAGGAGACGGAAAATTAAGACAATACGAAGGCGGCTATACCGATTATTCTCTGAAAAAATCAGCAGAGAAAGAAGCGGAGGAAGCAGAACAGGAAAAGAAAACCGGTAATGGAGTAAAAACGGACGCACCGGTCACCCAAAAGGGACAACGTACCCGTGGCCCACAGAAGTTGAAGTTTACCTATCAGGAGCAACGGGATTATGAAATGATTGAAAGTGAGATTGCCGCATTGGAGGAAAAGATAGAGATGCTGGATCAGGAGATGGCAGCAGCTTCCACAGATTTTGTGAAACTCAATCAACTGGTAACAGAAAAAGAGGAGACAGAAAAGCTGTTGGAAGAAAAGATGGACAGATGGATGTATTTAGAAGATCTGGCGGCGAAGATTGCGGAGCAGTAGAGAAAAATAATCTTAATAAAATCTTATAGAAACAGCGAAGAATAAAGAAGCCGCATTTGTTATACTTAATCAAAAATAAGATAACAGAAAAGTGAGGAATTTACATATGAAAAGAAAGTCAAACCACTTTACACAGCTTCTTTTTTTGTGATAGCGGTAGTGGTAAGTGTTCTGTTTGTCGGATTGCTGGCAGTGCTCCTGTTGACCAATCAGTAATAGGAGGATCTTATTTTAGAATTCACAATATAAATCTGTCGTAAAAATTTCTGTAAAGCCGAATGAACAGGGTACAACAGAACAGGTTGGTTATAAACCGATAGATATTAAATTGTAAGTTGGAGAGGTTCGAAGTTGCTCATTGTGCGAAACACATAATTATGCTATAATTATGTCATAGAAAGGAGTGAGTCAATATGCCTCTTATCATGCCTATTAAGGAATTGCGGAATACAACTGAGATTTCTAACATTGCACATAAACAGCAGGAACCTATCTTTATTACGAAAAACGGGTATAGTGATCTGGTAGTAATGAGCAGTGAATTATATGATAAATTTGTCAAA
>OLRI01002390.1_pt1 | contig 13190 bp, 10 predicted proteins | sample 1672871 | NCBI WGS metagenome assembly OLRI01 (sample SAMEA3136732, study PRJEB25190) | human gut metagenome
GTCGGTGCGCCCGATAACGTGCTGCACCCTGCGCAGGGCTTCCTGTTCATACTGCCCGACGCGGCGGTAGATTGCTTCCTGCCGGACGATATTGCCCTTCACCAAATCCTTCAGCGTGTGCCCGTGGCAGACGTGTTCCGGCAGATAAGCGCGATAATGCTCCGCGTATATGGACAGAAGTCCCTGAATGGAAATTACAATCCGCTCGCGCATCCCCATGTGTTCCGCCGCGTCAACCATGGCCAGCGTGTGCTGATTTTCCGTGCCCCAGAGGTGAATGACATCCGGCTGCTCTTTGCGCAGGATTTCCTCCAGCTGCCGGGTGTAGGCTTCGCCGCAGCGCTGCGTAGGGCGTGTGGGGTTGACAAGCCCATAATAGCGGTAGCCGTCCACTTCGCCCGTCAGCGCTTTCGGCGCGTCAAACACATACGTCAGCGCCACATCCGGCAGCTGCGTCAGCCGCCGCGACAGCCCGACCAGCCAGCCCACGATATACACCGGAGGAAGCGATTCTTTTTCCGCAATGGCAGGAAGGATAATATTCCCCATCCACATGATCTTCACGCTTCAGCCCCTCCTTTCACTCTGCGCTGTGCGGCATGGTTATTCCACCGCGCCCCGCGTCAGAAAATCCCGCAGCTTTTCCCGCTCCTGCGCCTGCGATTGGCAGTAGCGCGCAATGTTGCGCACATAGCGGTCATGCACGGCTTCATCCAGCAGCCTTTCCGGCGCAAAATCCGCCATGCTGGATACCGTTTTGCCCAATTCGTTTGCTTCCACCATTTGCAGCGTCCCGCAGCGGCTGCCCACAATCGGCACGCCCCGGAAGAGAATATCGAATACAACGCCGCTGCTGTGCAGGGAGTAATTCTCCGAATAGTTTAGGATGCAGTAACGGCATTGGCGAATCGCCTCGTCATACGCCGCTTCGGACAGGTATTCCAGCCGCAGCTCGATGTTCTTCGCCCCCGCGCAGACTGCCCGCAGTTCCGTTTCCAGCGGCGCTTCCTGCACCCGACCCGCAATCAGCACCCGATACGGCGTGTTCCGCAGCTGTTTTGCCGCCTCAACGACGCCCTTGTCCGACGTAATCAGCCCGACCATGCCGAAATCATAGCACTTCTGCGCATACGGCACAGGCGGCTGCATCGTTCCTGTGCTGATGTAATCGGACACGACGCACATCGGCCGCCCATACGCCGCGCCAATGGCTGCATTGGGGCAGATAACGCCGCTGATTTTCCGCCTGCACAGCGCATACAGCCCCCGCTTCAGCAGCGAATTGACGCCGTCGGTGCTGTACTGGATGGCGTAGACCCGCGTTTCTTTCTTCTTGAACAGTGCAAGCCCCAGATACGCTGTTGCGACGGCGCTGCACTGGAGGACAATCACGTCATCCTGCGCTTCCCGCAGCAGCGCGCGCACGTTCTGGAACACGGCGCGTTTGTTACGCACCGCCGAACTGCCCACGATGTAATCATGCGGCAGACGAATCAGCTTGTCCCCGAAGCGGTCGCCGTACACCGGCCCGCCCGCAATGCGCACATCCATCTCCGCGCCGAACAGGTCAAGATAATTCTGCGCGACGGTGAAATAATGCCCAGCGGCAATGCCGTCTGTGCTGGTGCTCCGTACATCTGCCACAATCAGCCGCATGATGGTTCGTTCCTTTCGCCGCTTTTCTGCATTGCCTTGCTGTAAATCGCCATCAGCTGACGATAATTTGCTTCCGCCGTGAAATTCTCCTGATACGTTTTCAGCGCGCCTTCGCTGACGGATTCCGCGTGCTGCAGCCGATTGAGCGTCTGTGCCAGCTGCTCCGCCGAGTCCGCCGGAAACTTGAAGCCCGTCACGCCGTCCGAAATCAGGGAACCCGCGTTGCCTAAATCCGAGCAAATCACCGGCGTGGCGGCGCTGAAGGCTTCCACAATTGTCATCGGGAAGCCTTCATACCACTGCGTTGGCAGAATCAGCGCCTTGGACTGCCCCATCAGCGCCCGTGCCGCCGAATTTGGCACAAAGCCGCGCAGCTCCACCTGCTTCAGCTTTTCCCGCGTCAGATATTCGCGGCACCATGCTTCCTCCGGCCCTGTACCGCAGATGATCAGCTTCATGCCCCCGCCTGAACGCTCGTAGCGCGCCCACGCCTCCAGCAGCAGCCGGATGCCCTTGAGCGCATCCAGCCGCCCGATGTACACCACCTGATTTTCGCGCGCCGCGTATGGCACAATCGTCTCCGGCGGTTCCACAAAGTTCGGCTTTACGGACACGTTTTCCGGCGGAATCTGCTCAAGCGCCAGCAGCTTCTGCCGGTTGAAGTCCGTCAGGGTGATGTAATGCAGGCGGCTGTACGTTTTGAGGGCGCGGTGCAAACGTGTGCTGAGCACGCAGAGCACCGTCTGCAGGCGGCTGCCGCGGTAGCAGCGGTGCTTCACCGCGCAGTGCAGCCCCTTTTTCGTGCAGTCCTCGCAGATATGGCCGTCGCGGTAGAAAAGCGCGTTCGGGCAGAGCAGACGGAAGTTGTGCACCGTCTGCACCACGGGAACGCCCTCGCGCAATGCCGCGTAATACACTGCCGGACCAATCAGCGGCAGCGTGTTGTGCACATGCACCAGCGAAATCCGGTTTTCGCGGATGCTCCGTCGAACCTCGCGGTATGTACGGATGCTGAAAAACATCCCCAGCGCACTGCGGATTTTCTCCAGCGCTCCCATGCGCGAAATTTCCTCGTTCCGCCGCACATACAGCGCCGCAGCGTGACCGTGCGTTTCCAGCAGGTGCTTCTCGTTCGCCACAACGACATCCTCGCCGCCGGGAACCTGATAATAGTCGTGTACCAGCAGTACAGCGGGCTGTTTTGTCGCTTGCTGCATTTACTTTCTCCTGATGGTCGCGTTCCAGATGAATTTCAGATTCGTGCTCCAGTAGCGCTGGAATAGCCGCTTCGGGTCTTGCATCAGGCGATAGAGCCATTCCAGGCTGTGCTTCTGCATCCATAACGGGGCGCGCCTCACGTTGCCCGAAAAGAAATCAAAGCCCGCGCCGACGCCAATCATCAGCCCATGCACACGCCCTTGGTGCGCCGCCATCCAGCGCTCCTGCTTCGGCGCTCCCAGCCCGACCCACACAAAATCCGGCTGCGCCTGATTGATGCGCGCCACGGCAAGCGCATCTTCCTCCGGTGTCAGTTCGCGGAAAGGCGGCACGTCTGTACCCGCAATTACCAGCCCCGGATACTCCTGCTGCAGGCGCGCAATCATTTTCTCCTGCACTTCCTGCGTGCTGCCGTAGAAATAATGCCGCCAGCCGTGTGCCGTGGACTGCCGAAAGACCTCCATCATCAGGTCAGGCCCGGTTGTCCGCTGAATCTGCGGATACCCGCGCCGCCGCGCTTCCTGCGCCAGCGGATTGCCATCCGGAATCGCCATCAGACCGCCGTTCTGCACGGCACGGTAGTCCGCATCCTCGTAACTGACGACGGTTGTATGTACATTCGATACGCAGATGTAATCTCCCTGCAATTGATGAATATTCTGCGCCAAATATTTCAGCAGCCAATTCATGTTGATGACAGCAATATTGACCCCTAAAATCGGACAGACCGGAATTTCACGCTTGTCCACTTTGCGGCAGTATTGCGCTGCTCCTTCGTGCGCCGTGGCAAACACCCCTTTCCCCACTTCCCCAGCAAGAAACCTTGATACTATTTCCAGATTCATCTGCGCCATCTGCTTGCGCCTTTTCCCTTCTGGCGTCCGCTCATTCCACTTAGCGTAGCGCTGCTACGCTGCGTTCCATTCACGTTAGCCAGAATGAAAAATTCGCCGCGCATCTTGGCGCATTCTTATCTGGGAATAGTATGAATCATAAATTACCATTTTCATTATAACGCAAACATCAGTAATTTGCAAGCATTTCCATTTCAGACGATGAAGAAATTTCCTTTTTTTCTGCGGATGAATTGCCGCCCCGTATTCGTTCTTTCATTAGCACACCAATGCGAAAGGAGTATTCTTTATGAAGAACTGTATTTCCCGTTTCTGCCTGCTTGCCTTGCTTCTCCTGATGACCATCGCCCCTGTCCGCGCGGAAATTATCGGGCAGACGACGGAGAACGAATACATCCACCGCCTGATTGCGGACAACGGGCAGGAACTCTGCTTCGTGTCCGGCGAGAAAGACCCGTGCCTTTCCTATGCGGATGTCAACTTCGACGGCATCAACGATGCGGTGATACTGACACAGCGCGGCGCGAGCAATTTCGTCTACCAGTTTTTCATTTTTGATGGCGAACAGTATGTTCTCTGTCCGCTGACGTTCACGAATTACGACCTTGATGCGGAACACAAGATTGTAAGGAGTTCTGTGAACGGCGGCTTGGCGGGCGGCATTCACAGAGAAACGCTGTACCGTTTTGATGGGACGAAGGCGGTACTGCTGCGCTGGGCGGTTGGCGAGGAGAAAGAGGACTGGACGTTCGACGCGGATGGTTATACCGTCCGGCACTACAATGATGTGCTGACCCTGCAGGTTTGGGAGCATGATCCGGATATGGACGGCATCCTGATTTTTGAGCAGGATGTATCTACTGAAGATGAAAATGCGCTGAGGGAAGCGTTTCAAGCGGAAAATGACGCGCTCTGGTCGGGCATCCGCTAAGGCACCACCGCATTTGTGCGGTGTTACCTTAAAAAGTTAGTCACATCGAACGAAACCGCTTGACAATCCGCCGCGCTGGTGCTATCATTCAGATACCCCGATGGGGTATATTGCATTCATCGAAAGGATGAGGGCTGATGATAAAAACGACGCTGAAAATTGATGGCATGATGTGCGGCATGTGCGAGAGCCATGTCAACGACGCAATCCGCAAGGCTTTCCCGGCGGTCAAGAAGGTGACTTCCTCCCACGGCAAGGGTGAAATGGTGGTCATTTCCGAAAATCCGCTGGACGAAGCGCAGGTGAAAGCTGCGATTGCCGCGACGGGCTATAATTTCAAGGGCATGTCAAGCGAGCCGTATCAGAAGAAGCGTTTCCTTTTCTTCTGATGGCTTCTTTCGCACAACAAAAAGCAGGGCTGTCTCCGGCGTGGAGGTAGTCCTGCTTTTTGTTTTCTGTGTTAGTTGATTTTTGTCGTGCAGAGGGCTTCACCTCTGCGGAGGCGACAAGAAGGCATGAAAACAGATGAAGTCTGCGGTCGCCCCCTGCCCCCCCTTCGCTATTTCCCCCACTTGATATGCTTCATGTGCTTCATCACCAGCGTGGCGCTCACGCCGGTCAGCGCGCCGAAGAGAATGCCGCTGAGCATTAGGACAGCCATGTAGTACGCCAATTGCGACGTGTGGAGGATAATCATCGCCATCACGATTTGCCCGACGTTGTGCATCACGCCGCCGACAATGCTGACCGTGACCGGGTGCATCCACTTCATGCGCGAAAGGAGACACATGCTTGCCAGCGACAGCACACCGCCTGCCAGTGCGTACGGCAGTGCCGCTACGCCGCCTAAAAACAGCGAGGACAGCACCACCTTCAGCAGCATCAGCACCCACGCCGTCGGCAGGGACAGCATGTAGACCGCGAAAATCAGCACGCCGTTGCTTAAACCCAGCTTGATGCCCGGTACGCCCATCAGCGGTGGAAACAGGCTCTCCACCCAGCCCAGCACCAGCATCAGCGTCAGCAGCACACTGCACAGCGCAAGCTGCTTTGTGGTGATTCGCTGCTTATTCATTTGCTGCGTCCTCCTGCACGGTCGTCAGCCAGTCCGTCAATTCGTCGCGGCTGTACAGCTGGAGCGTCACCTGATTCGGCAGACAGATAATCATGTTGCCCAGAATGCGCTCACCTTTGTTTTCCAGCGTCACTTCGCCCTGCTCCACGCAATCCTGATTGTCGCAGTTCGCCTCGTGCATGTCGATGCTTGTCGGGGTGACATGGACGATGTTGATGCAGTCGCCGTGGCGGAGGCGATAATAGCCCTCTTCGGTCAGCGGAATTGGCTGATACGTTTTGTCACCGACGGTGACGACGAGGAATGCTTCCACCTGCGACAGGTCGGGGGTGGCGGTGGCTTCGGGGACGTCCGTGACTTCCGGCACGGCAGCCGCTTCCGGTGCTGCGGTGATTTCGGGGGTCGCCGCTGCCTCCGGTGTGCTGGTCGCAAGCTCTGTCGGCGCCTCGGTCGGCGCTTCGGTCGGCGCATCTGTTGCGGTCAGGGGCAGCAAAGGCGCATTGGCGTCTACATTCGCGGGTGCGTTCCGCCGCAGCACAACCATCAGCACCGCCACAATCAGCAGCAGCGCTGTCACAATCAGCACATTGCACCACAGGCCATTCCGCTTTGCCTTAGGATTCGTTTCCTTCTTCATACCCGTTCCGCACAATCCTTTCGTTATTGAGTATCCCCATCATACAACGCCGAGTCGGATTCGTCAAGGGGCGCGCGCGCAGGTGTTACAAACTTGTCACAAAGCGGCGAATCCATCCCGATGTCAGCAGGCGCTTTTGCCCATTTTATCGGAAGCGGAACGCATTAGTCCGCGCCGCCCCATGGCAACGAAACCGACAATATCCGCAATCAGCCAGCCCGCCGGAATTGCCAGCCAAATCGCCATCATGCCGAAATGCGGCGCGAAGGCGTAGGACAGCACAACGCGCAGCCCAAGCGAAAGCACCGTCAGGACGATGCTCATGCCCGCCTGCTCCAAACCGCGGAAAATGGCATAAAGCAGGAACAGGAAGCCGATGCCGATGTAGCACAGCCCCTCGGTGCGCAGGTACGTTACGCCGATGGAAAGAGACTCCGCCGATGCATTTTTGAGGAACACGAGCAGCAGCGGCTCGGCGAAAATCGCCACGAGCGTGGAAACAATCAGGCAGAAGCTGCCGGAAAGCAGGAACGCTGTGCGGATGCCGTGACGGAGGCGCTGCGGCTGATTCGCCCCCTGATTCTGGGCGACGAAGGTCGCGAAGCCGTTGCCGAAGTCCTGCGCGGGGCTGTACGCCAGCGAGTCAATCTTCACGCCGGCGGTGAATGCCGCCATCGCCGCCAGACCGAAGCTGTTCACGAGACTCTGCACACACAGGATGCCGAAATTCATGATGGACTGCTGAATGCTGGTCATGGCAGAGACGGAGAAGATGCGCCTGAACAGCGCGCGGTCGGGGTGCAGGTCGTGCTGCGAGGGCGTCAGCGCCGGAACGCGGAAGAGCACATAACCTAAGCACAGGAAACCGGACAGTACTTGCGAAATAAGCGTCGCGACGGCAGCGCCCGCCACGCCCCACGGCAGCACCGCCACGAACAGAAAGTCCAGCGCGACGTTCGTCAGCGACGAAATCAGCAGGAAAACCAGCGGCGCGGTTGAATTGCCAACGGCGCGGAGCATACACGCCCCGAAGTTATACAGGAACGTCGGGATGATACCGATGAACACAATCAAGAGGTAGCGGGAGAGAACGCCCTGCGCTTCAGGCGGAATGCGCAGGAGCGTCATCATGACGGGCAGGAGCGCGTAGGAAAGGACAGTCAGCAGCGCTGATACGCCCGCAATCAGCACAAACGCATTGCCGACCGCTTTGCGCACGCCGGCATCGTCTTTCTGCCCGAAAAGCTGGCTGACAACCACGCCGCTGCCCATGCACAGCCCGGTGACGATGCTCGTGAGCAGAATCATGACGGAAAACGCGCTGCCGACGGCGGCAAGGGCGATTTCACCGCAGTATCGCCCGACGACGAAGGTGTCCACAAGGTTATAAAGCTGCTGGAGCAGATTGCCCGCCATCAGCGGCAGAGAAAAACGGAGCAATCCGCGGAAAATCGAACCATGGGTCAAGTCAACATTCATAATAAAGGAATTCTCCTTTCACTGCACAGGATAGTATAGGTGAAAAAACGGGAAACGTCAAGTATGGCGCAAAGGCAGAGAAATCAAGGCAAAGAACGAAAAAACACAAAAAAAACAATTTTGGCGCGAAAACGATTTCACATCGTTAAATCAAGGGGTTGCTGTGAAAGTGGGGAATTTTGCAGGAAGATTGGTCAAAAATTGCAAGCGGCAGACACTTGACAAGGAAGCGGCAATTCCCCTATAATAGATACAACGTATCATTTAAAAGGATACGAAATTTCAAGGAGGGGTTTGACCATGAAGAAGTTTCTCTCTCTGGTTTTGGCTGCGTGCATGCTCTTCGGCGTTGGCGCGATGGCTGAAACCGCGGAAGAACCGTCTTACACCTACAACGGCAGTTTGACGACCTTCCCCACCAACTGGAATCCGCACCAGTACAAGACTGAAACGGAAAACACTGCTGTGCTGGCCTACATCACGGATTCATTCTTTGAGTTTGACTATAACGACACGATGGACTCCTATGCCATGAAGCCCAGCATGGTCGTGGGCGATCCTGAGGACGTTACCGCTGACTATGTTGGCGACAAGTGGGGCATCCCCGAGGGCGCGACCGCCCGTGCGTGGAAGTACACCCTGCGCAACGACCTGAAGTGGGAAGACGGCACGCCCATCACCACCGCAGACGTGCTCTACTCTATGATGAAGCAGCTGAACCCGCAGGCGCAGAACTACCGCGCCGACTCCTTCTACGCTGGCTCTACGGTCATTCACAACGCGGAAGCGTATGCCAAGTCCGGCGTGTATGCGTACAGCAGCCTGCTGAACGCCGACGACCCGCAGTATCTGGCGGATTCCGACTTCACCGTGGGTGAGGACGGCTTCTACACCTACAATGGCGCCGATGTTGCCCTGTCCCTGACCAACAGCAACATGTGGTCTTCCAACAGCCTGACCGACTACTGCGGCGCGGGCTACTTCTCTGAAGACCTCTACAACGCGCTGAAGAGCGGCGAGGGCGCCGACGGCTACGTTAAGGTCAACGCGGACGTGGTGAAGACGCTCCAGCAGATCACCGCTGTGCTGCACAACTACGAGAGCGCGGAAGCCTACGCCGCCGCTGAGGGCGACTACGCCTATCAGGAATGGGAAGAGTTCCTGTTCGTTGGCAAGGTCAACGACGCAATGTCCTTTGACGAAGTCGGCGTGCAGGCGCTGGACGACTACAGCTTCGTCTTCATTCTGGACAAGCCGTTGCAGGGCTTCCAGCTCAAGTACAACCTGAGCATGACCCTGGTCAACAAGGATCTGTACGAGAAGTGCGAAAAGTATGAGAATGGTGTTTACACCAACAGCTACGGTACTTCCGCCGATACCACCATTTCTTATGGTCCCTACAAGATGGTCTCCTTCCAGCAGGACAAGGAAATCGTCTATGAGAAGAACCCGAACTGGTACGGCTATGCGCTGCCGGAAAACGAGAACTTCTATCAGACGACCCGCCGCGTTCTGACCTATGTCGCTGAGGACTCCACCAAGATGGAAATGTTCCTCGCCGGCAAGCTCGACGGCGTCGGCCTGTCCAAGGACTACGCGGAAGAGTACGAGAACTCCGAATACTGCTACACCGTTGAGGGCGCGTCCGTCTTCGCGATGACCCTGAACCCCGACCTCGACGCGCTGACTGCGAACCAGAAGGCGGCGGGCGAGAACATCAACAAGACCATCCTGACCGTGAAGGAATTCCGTCAGGCGCTGTCCTTCTCCCTGGATCGTGCGGCGTTTAACATCGCCTGCGTGCCCGGCTCCGCTCCTGCGTTCGGTCTGTTCGGCGACACCATCGTCGGCGACGTTGAAAACGCTGTCTTCTATCGCTCTACCGATGCTGCCAAGCAGGTTCTGGTCGATTTCTGGGGTCTGTCCGACGAAGTTGGCGAAGGCAAGATGTATGCCACCAACGACGACGCCATCGACGCCATCACCGGCTACAACCTCGAAATGGCTCGCGACTACTTCAACAAGGCGTATGACATCGCGATCGAAAAGGGTCTGATGGACGACGACGACGTGGTTCAGATCATCATCGGTCTGCCCTCTGCGTCTTCCACCACCTACAACCGCGGCTACGAGTTCCTCGTGAACAACTACACCGAGGCTGTCAAGGGCACCAAGCTGGAAGGCAAGCTGACCTTCGTCCGTGACGACACGGTTGGCAACGGCTTCGGCGACGCGCTGCGCAACAACCAGGTTGACATGCTGTTCCTTGTTGGCTGGAACGGTTCCACGTTCGACCCCTACAACCTGATGCAGGCTTATCTGGATCCGGCGTATCAGTACGACGCGGCGGTTGACTACTCCAATACCATGGTGACGGTTGACCTGTCCATGGGCAAGATGACCACCGACGCGGTGTCCTGGTTCAACATCACCAACGGCACGCCCTGCAAGGTGAAGAACGAGGCCGGTGAAGAGGTTGAACTGGTTCTGCCCTACAGCTATGACGAAACCGTGGCTGCGGATCGTCTGCTGGTGCTGGCCGCGCTGGAAAACGTGCTGCTGCAGAACTACGACTTCATCCCCACCACGAACGATGCGTCTATGATTCTGAGGGGCATGAAGGTTAACTTCTACACCGAGGAAGAAATCTTCCCGATGTCCTACGGCAACGACATCAAGCACATCACCTACAACTACACCGACGCGGAATGGGACGCCTTCGTGGCGGAACACGGCGGCGTGCTGAACTACAAGTAATTCGGCAGGTAGTCGGGTGAAAAATCCTCCGGGTGACGGTCATCCGGAAAACGGTGAAAACGTCCCCGGCGGCAGAGGAGCTGGCCTCTTCTGCCGCCGGGTTGACCCACCGGAGAAATTGCATCATAGGGAAAACAATGTCGCCAAGGTGGGGAAGCATCCTTCGGGACGCGTTCTTGCCTTGGATTCATTTGCGTTTACACTTGAATGCAAGGAAAGTCAGGATGCAGATGATTTTTCCCATTAGGAAAAACGTATGCAATCTGATGCACGAAAATGCAGGAAAATCAAGGCTTTCCGCGCAATTAGGGGATGCAGGATTGTATCCAGCATCCAAAAATCCCGGACAAAAAAGGCAAATCTTCATTTCTTACGGCTGCACCCGGTGGCGGGTGCGCTTGCGCCGGGGAAGAAAAAGGTACATCGCTGACGAAAAAGTCAGTACGGATGCAGCCGTAAAAAATGGAAAGGGGCTACGGCATGGTAAAGTATGTTATTCGGCGTGTCCTGCTCATGTTGATGGTGTTTATGATTATCATCTCCATGTGCTTTGTGCTGGTGAAGCTCCTGCCGGACAAGCCGGCAGAGCAGTTTGGCAAGGATCAGCAGCTGATTGAGATGCGCCGCGAGGCGCTGGGGTACAACAAACCCCTGATTGAGCAGTATTGGATTTTCATCCAGCGCTCGCTGATTGGCGGCGACTGGGGCGTCAGTGAGACATTGTATACCGGCAAGGACGTCTGGGAAGTGTTCATGTCCAAGATGCCCGCGACGGTCATGGTCAACGTGTATACGATGATTTTCGCTGTCCCGCTGGGTCTGCTGTTCGGTATTTATGCCGCACTCAAGAAGAACAAGTGGCAGGACCACTTCATTTCGACGGCGGTCATGATTTTCGTTTCTGTACCAAGCTATGTATATGCATTCTTGGTGCAGTGGCTATTGTGCTTTAAGCTGCAATGGTTCCCCTTCCAGATGAAGTCCGGCTACGACTATTTTTCGTGGGACATGTTCGTGTCGGTTGTGCCGGCGGTGCTGTCGCTGGGCTTTGGCACGGTTGCGGGTCTGACGCGCTATGTCCGCGCAGAGCTGACGGAGGTGCTGACGAGCGACTTCCTGCTGCTGGCGCGCACGAAGGGCCTGAGCCGCTCGCAGACGACGGTTCGCCATGCCCTGCGCAACGCGATGGTGCCGGTGTTCCCCATGATTTTGGGCGAATTTATCGGCATCATGTCCGGTTCGCTGATCATCGAGCAGATTTTCGGCATTCCCGGCGTCGGTCCGCTGTATGTGTCCTCGATTAACTCCACGCCGCCGGACTATAACTTCTTCCTGCTGCTGACGGCGTTCTATACGCTGATTGGTCTGGTGTCCGGCATCGTGGTCGATATCAGCTACAGCTTCATTGATCCGAGAATCAGAATGGGGAGCAAGAAATGATGAACGAGAAGATGAATTACGCTGATTTGCCTGATTCTGCCTTCGAGCGCGTCCCCATGGAAGGACGGCTGCACGATCAGGCGCTGGAAAGCAAGCCGATCGGTTCATTCCGCGATGCGCTGAACCGCTTCTGCCGCAACAAAAGCTCCGTCGTCGCTGCGGGCATTATCGTGATTCTGCTGCTGTATGCGCTGCTGGTGCCGTGGCTGTGCGAAACGAACTACAGCCGCGCCCTGCGCGACACGACCTATTTGCAGTATATCAAGCTGCCGCCGAAGGTCAAAGGGCTGGAATGGCTCGGAATGGGCGGCACAAAGGTCAGCAAGATCAACGAAACCGACTACATCAAGATGAAAGCGACCGCGCAGGAAACCGGTCATACGCCGATTGCGGAGATCATCAACGACGCCCATGTTGACCCCAAGAGCAACAGCAAGGTCAACTATTATGACGTCAAGGTTGATGTTTATCAGAACATGGGCATGATGTACCTGACGCTGACGCCCGCGCAGTATGAAGACATTCAGGCGTGGCAGGACGAGCATCAGGTGCAGGTGATTTTCCCTGCGATCACCGACGCAAAGCAGACGAATGCCAACATCTGGTATGAGGTGTCGAAGAAGGGCGTTCCGAAGCTCAAAAACGGCGAGGTGAACCCCATCTATCGCACGACGACCGTGTCGGACACGTCCTACCATTCGCTGCGCATCGCGGCGGACAATGACCCGGAAAAGCCGCTGGCGTATGCCCGCGTGACCGGTACGTCCGAGAGCAAGTCGTATGTCGTCCGCGTGGACAAGTACAATTACTTCCAGTATCGCTACGGCTTTGAGCCGGCGTTTGTCTTCGGCACGAATGCCACGGGTCAGGACATCTTCACCCGTCTGGCGGCTGGCGCACGGTTCTCCTTCCTGCTGGCGATTTCCATCTCCCTCATCAACCTCGTCATCGGCACGTTCTACGGCGCCATGCAGGGCTACTACGGCGGCTGGGTTGACCTGACGATGGATCGTATTGCCGACGTCCTGAGCGGCGTGCCGTTCATGGTCGTGACGACGCTGTTCCAGCTGCACTTGGCGAAGACGGTCTCGAGTATGAGGCTTTGATCTATGATTGTGCAAAATTGATCTCAAGCGGCGCCAT